>OJHK01000011.1_pt1 | contig 244741 bp, 213 predicted proteins | sample 1595161 | NCBI WGS metagenome assembly OJHK01 (sample SAMN05416842, study PRJEB24817) | seawater metagenome | isolation source: Sea water | place: Canada:Atlantic | collected 2013-07 | reverse complement strand
AGGCATCTCTCCATTTTCAATTTGTTTAATAATTGAGCGTAGCTTACTATTTTTTTTCCTATCAGAATAGTTTTTCCATTCATTGAAATTAAGTTCGGATTTTCCTTCTTTAATATGATTTTCTAAAAACCAAGCAACTGGCTGCACCTTATTATACCAAGGGTAGTTAGTGTTATTACTATGGCAATCGTAACAAGACACCTTTAACTGATTCTGGATAGCAATTGGCACTTCATTGACCAACATAAAATCTGTTTGTGGTGTTACATCATTTTGATTAGGTTCTGTGGGTACAAATTGTATACCCACAAGAACGACCAATGCAATAATTGCAATGACTTTTAGAATCTTCATTTAGTTTATTTCTCGTTGTACTTTACCACACTTCAACATCTTGCTACCATAGTAAGGGTTTCTTACTTCTTCTTTGGTGCTCAACCAAGCAGTTCCACCATCGTACATCGGGCAAAACTGTTCATATAATTTAGTTGCTGTTCCTGTAATAGCAACCATATCTGTAATATCCTTGCTTAAAATTTTAAAATGCTCCCGCTGATGCTTGATATCACTTTCTGAAATATGTTCAGCGTGTTCCGTAGCATCTTCGATGATGTCTATTAATTCCTTTTGCTGACTTTCAGAATATGTTGACTTATCAAGATTGCCAAGTGATTTAGCAAGTGTTCCACCGAGCATCTTAGCCTTGTCATTTTCATCTCCTACTAGCGCATCTTTAAGATTAAAATAATCTTTTAAAATAGCTTCTGCCATTGCGTTTTGAGAATTATTCATTGCCATATTTTTTGAGCTATCCATATTTTCTTGCATTACTTCATTGCTAGCAGACGAAGGTGCTTCATTCTTATTAGCATCTTTACAAGACACGGTTAAAATCATTGTAGCGACTAAGGCTACTGTTCTAATATTTCTTTTAATTGTTTTCATTTTTATTTGTTTTATTGTTAATATTATTTACTTAAAATCTTACTGATAATCCTCCACCGGCACCAAAACGGTTATCGTAACTCGCCATAAGAGAAAAGTTTCTTGATAGCATATATTCAGCTCCTGCACTCCATACTGTTTCTGAAGTAAAGTCTTTATTCATAGGTAGGTCATCTACGAAACCTAAATCTATTTGGTATTCATAATAACCGAATACAGACAGTTTTGGGAAAATCATTATACTGCGACCTACACCAATTCTTGGTCTTAATTTATTATCAACACGCACATCTAAATTGAATAAGTAGGGCGTTAAATAGCGAACACCAAAAACTGCCGTTGTGCTAAACTCATTTAAGCTATCACGTGTTGAATTCTCAATGTTTACACCACCAAAAACTCGTAAATAATCGTGTAGATACCGTTCATACGTGAATTCTCCTTCCAGATTTTCATTCCATCCATATTCAAAAGAAGCATTAAATTGATTTCTAATATTAGAGGTCATCAAATTAAAACCAGTAGTATGCGACGCTGCATCTACCAGTCCCCAAGAATACCATTTGTTGGTTTCTTCAATAATTTTAGAAGCTGGAAATTCATCCATTCTTGTGTCTCGTGGCGTATCATAAGACACTACTCTTGCCATACCACCCATCATATGATATAAAATGTGGCAATGGAAAAACCAGTCTCCAGCCTCATCGCCATTATTTCCATAAAACTCGATAGTCATTTCTTCCATTGGGGGCACATTTACCGTGTGCTTTAATGGCGAGTACTCTCCATTTTCATTAAGTACTCTAAAGAAGTGACCGTGTAAGTGCATTGGGTGGTGCATCATCGTCAGGTTATTGAATGTAATGCGCGTTACCTCCTTATTATTTATTTTGATATTATCAGCCTCAGATAGTGGTACACCATTCATACTCCAGATGTAACGATTCATATTACCAGTAAGATTTAGTAATATTTCCTTAACGGGAACATCTTTGTCGTATGTTGTTTTGCTGGGCGACTTCAAATAATCATAATTGTATTCGGCAAATAGATCCATTCCCTCCATCTTCATTCCTGGCATAGAATTCTCTTTCTTCATATTCATTCCAGACATTGTTTTGTCTTTCTTCATATCCATTCCTGCCATATTAGAATGGTCCATCTTACCCATTTCTGTAGTATCTTTTGGCTTATTCATATCCATTCCAGACATTTTTGAATGATCCATTTTCATCTCTCCGTCCATTTTCATTCCCTCCATTTTACCCATCTGCATCCCGTATTCCTCTTTCATCTCAAAACGCTCATCCTTACCTGGCTGAAATTTTAAGGCGTGTGCACCCATTTTCATATCCATTTTAGCCATTTTCTGCATCATCCCGATTTTATCTGGTCGAGCAACATCCATTGCAGGTAAAATTGTACCATTACCTATAAAAGCAGAGGCTGTACCAGAACCATCTTGTGCAGTAATTCTAAATTCCATCTTACCTTCTTTTGGTACCGTGACAATAAAATCATACGTTTCGGCTACTCCTATAAAAGTTTTATTTCTTTCGACAGGAACCACATCTAATCCATCTGAAGAAACCAGTACAGGTATCTCTCCTCCAAACGTCATCCAAAAAGAGGTAGAAGCTCCTCCATTAATCATTCGCAGTCTTATTTTCTCACCAGCTTTAAATTCTGGATAGTCAATGCTTTCTTCTCCATTAATTAAAAATGCAGGATAATATACATCTGCTATATCTGCACCTTCCATACGTTGCCTCCAAAAATTGAGTTGTGCTCCAAAAGCGCCACGTGCAATTACTTGATTTAAAGGTGTAGCTGTTCCTTTTTTAATACTGTACCATTCATTCCCACGCTTTAAATTACGCAGAACGTTCATCGGCTTTTCATTCGTCCAGTCAGATAACACCAGCACCAATTCTTTGTCATAATCCAACACTTTTTCTTTAGGCTGAATAACAATGGAACCGTATACGCCGCTTTGTTCTTGTAACATTGTATGGGAATGGTACCAATAGGTTCCAGATTGTTTGATAGGAAATTCGTATTTCTGTGTATGTCCTGGTTCTATAGGTGGTGTATTTAAGTACGGTACACCATCGTAAAAGTTAGGAAGTAAAAGTCCGTGCCAATGCACTGAGGTTTCTACACTCATTTCATTTTTTACATATATTATTGCATATTCACCTTCTGTAAACTCTAAAGTTGGACCGGGAATTGTCCCGTTAACGGTCATTCCCACAACATCTTTGCCTGCTTTATTCACAGTAGCCTCACGCAAGGTAATAGTGTGTTCTCTTACTGGAAGGTTATCTATATTTCCTTGTGTGTCTTGTGCATAAACACCTGTAGTTAACCCAATTAGAAACAACAAAATTATTTTAGTTTTCATTTTAGCTTTTATTTTGTAGACACGAAATTACTCTTGATTTAAAGCTTTTTGTATCACAATTATGGTTCTTATCTACCTAATTTGGTCTAAGGCGTTTCTTATGCTTTTTTGACTATTCTTATATTCCGTTAAACTCATACCAGTTTCATTCTTAAATAGCCTACTTAAATGATTGACATTGCTATAATCAAGTAGTTGTGAAATTTCTTTAAAGTTGTTTTCTTGTAATTGTATCAACTCTTTTACTTTTTCTATTTTTAACTTGATAAAGTATTTTTCTATAGTTATACTTTCATTAAATGAAAAAATCTTACTGATTTTTGAGTACTCGATACTCATCGTGCTTTCTAAATATTTAGAGAGAGTTTTTTCCAATTGTAAAGGCAGTTTTTGCAGTAACTTGATAAGTTCAATTTTAATTTGTTCTACTAGTTGCTGGTCTTGAGCAAGTAGAATTTCAAAACCATTATTTTCTAAAATCGTTTTTATATTATTAAAATCATCTTTAGATCTCTCTTCATAGATTATAGAGCCTAATTGAATATGCTTTAATTGAATACCTAATATTTCAACATCCCTCTGAATTGCTTTAATACAGCGATTACACACCATATTTTTTATGAATAATTTCTTTTCCATCGGTTAGTTAATTAGGTAATTAATCAGTGCAGATTGTATGTAATACATTTGTATGGATTCCACCTGATTCAACTCAAATTTGAGTTGAAGCTCCTGTATATCCAGTACATCGTTAAAATCGATAGTGCCTGTTTCATAGTTTTTAATAAGAATTTGCTCAGCATCTTTAGCTTGCTTTAAATTTTTAGCTTGTGTATTGTATGCTATTCTGGATTGATTACGTTGCGATTGCGCTTTCGCGAAAGCGGATTCTAAAACATTCAATCGATTCTCTTTTTGAGCGTTGATTTCTAACTGTTTCAATTCGTTTTGCTTGCTTCTAGAATCGTACTGCTTATTGAAAATGGGGATAGAGACCGAAACCATCGGCATTAAAATATCCTTCCCATTATCACTAAAATTCATATCGGGACGCTCAGAAACTGGCAAATAATCCAATCCAAAACCAATCATAGGATTGCTTTCGGCTTGATTCAACAGTTCTGATTGTGCTATGGATTCATAGAGTTTGTCATATTTAAGCAACTCTGGATTAAGTGATAGGTTATTTTCATCGTAAAAGATGTCTTCGCTGGGCAACATCAATGCTTCGAGAATGGTTACACCTGTATTTCCATCTCGATTCAGCAACTTGTTGAAGGAAGTTTGCTCTCCCAAATAGGTTTCCTCCAGCACCTCTTTTTGTTGCTGCAATTCGTTTTGTCTAATCTGCAATCGCAACACATCTACCGCTGAAGCTTTGCCAACTTCTACGGAAGTAAGTGCCAATTTTTCATAGGTCTTAAGTAGCTCTATATTCTCGTCAAGCACTTTTTGTTTTGTCTTAATTGTGTATAAGCTGTAATACGACTGAGAGACGGAAAGTGCTAGTTTACGCTTGGCGATTACGATTTCTACATATTCGGCATTAGCTATTGAACTCGCGTAATTTTCTCTAGCTGTAATGGTACCAAACCAAGGTAACATTTGCGATACCGAAAAACGAGCACGTTGTGCACCCGTTCTAGTTTCGGTCTCGCTTACAAAATAGCCAGCACTAATAAGAGTATTCGGAATCCAATCCGCTTCGTTCACTTTTTCTTCAGCTATGTGATGACGTAGGTTGTACGCTTGTATCTCTGGGCTATTACCTTCAGCTTCCTGTATAAAGGATTGTAACTGTTGTGCATTAGCCAAAGCGGACACAAACAAAAGACAGATTATCAATTTTATATTTTTCATTTGCTCGCTCTTTTAAGTTTAAATTCTTCTCTCCAACTAAATAACACAGGCAATAAGAAGTAAGATGTAACATCGATAATCATACCTCCGAAAATGGGAATCGCCATCGGAATCATAATATCACTTCCTTTTCCAGTAGAAGTAAGTATGGGCAACAAGGCGAGAATGGTGGTAACGGTAGTCATTAGGCAAGGGCGTATTCGCTTACCAGCGGCTTCAAGCGTTGCCAATCGGATTCCCTTTTTGTCTGTTGGCTTTTCCCTATCAAAAGTCTGCGTGAGGTAGGTGGCCATTACCACGCCATCATCTGTAGCAATGCCGAATAGGGCTATAAAACCGACCCAAACCGCTACACTTAAATTGATAGTTTTCATATTGAACAGGTCTCGCATATTTTCTCCGAAAAGATTAAAATTGAAGAACCAGTCCTGTCCATATAACCAAATCATAATAAAACCACCACCAAAGGCTATAGCAATTCCTGAAAATACCATAAGCGATGTGCTGACAGATTTAAACTGGAAATATAGAATCAAGAATATAATGGCAAGTGCCATCGGAATTACCACAGAAAGTGTTTTTTCAGCTCGTAATTGATTTTCATAGGTACCTGTAAAACGATAGCTTATTCCTTTAGGCACTATTAAATCACCGTTTGCTATATTTTGTTTGATTAAGGCTTGGGCACTTTCTACCACATCGACCTCTGCGAAACCGTCGAGCTTATCGAATAAAACGTAACCTATTAAGAAAGTATCCTCACTTTTAATCACTTGTGGGCCTTGCTCGTAACGAATATTCACGAGTTCACCCAAAGGCACAGGGCTGCCTTTTTCTACAGGCACATAAATATTTTTAAGGTCGTATGGATTGCCTCGTAATTCTCTAGGATACCGTACGCGAACTCCATATCGCTCTCTACCTTCCACAGTTTGGGTAAGTTGCATACCACCTACCGCTACTTGAAGTACTTCTTGAACATCCACAATTGAAATTCCATACCGCACCAACTCCGATCTTTTTATATCAATTAACAAATAGGGTTTACCTACAATACGGTCTGCAAAAACAGCTTGCTCTTTTACCCCTTCGGTTTGTTTCAAAACACCTTCCAATTGCAGGCCAAAAGCTTCAATAGTTTTTAAATCAGGCCCTTTAACTTTAATACCCATTGGCGCTCGCATTCCAGTTTGAAGCATGACTAATCTAGTTTCAATAGGTTGAAGTTTTGGCGCAGAAGTCACACCTGGTAGCTTAGTCGCTGTCACAATTTCATTCCAAATATCATCAGGACTGTTTATTTCTGGTCTCCAATTACGATAATATTCTCCATCATCATCTGGAATTAACGCTTCATTAGTTGCATTGGTTTTAAGCTGATATGCTTCGTAGTCTGCATTTTCACTGATTTTGTTATTTGGGTTAATAATGAATTTTTCATTTTTCAATACAAACAATCCGTCATCATTTATTTTATAACGTTGGCGCTCTCCTCTTTCATTGCGCATATATTCAGATTTATACTGAATCATATTTTCATACATCGATAGCGGTGCAGGGTCGAGCGCAGACTCTGTTCTACCAGATTTCCCTACTACAGTTTCTATTTCTGGAATAGTAGCAACCGCCATATCGAGTTGTTGCAATACACGCTTATTTTCTTCTACACCTGAATGAGGTAAGGAGGTAGGCATTAAAAGAAATGAACCTTCGTTAAGCGATGGCATAAATTCTTTGCCTGTATTTCGCATTATAAACACTCCTAAAACAAACACCGTTGTTGGAATGATTAAAAATAGCAGTCTGTTTTGAAGTGCCCAACGTAATATATTGTTATAATACTTTTGGAAAATTGAAAAAATACCCAATAAGCCAAAACAAATAATCGCTACAAAAATCAAGTTCATCAAAATACTACGATCAAAACCAAGCGGTCGCCAATATTCAGCAAGTAAAAACACAATAGCAATGCAGGAAATAAAGATGTGAAATAAATTAGCTCTCTGAGAAGTAATAATATCTCTTATGCTCAATAGAGCAACAACACCATAAGCTATTAATATAAGTCCCAACCAATAGCCATAAACAATGGCAGTAATACCAAGAATGATGAGTAACCCGTTGAGTATATATTTAGAACGTTCTCTAATATTTGTTTTCTTAAACAAGAATGCGGCAAATGGTGGTATTAAGAAAAGTGCAATAACTAAAGCCGCAGAAAGTGCCATTGTTTTAGTAAATGCCAACGGCCTAAATAGTTTTCCTTCCGCACCTATCAAAGTAAATACTGGTATAAAACTTATAATAGTTGTAAGAACTGCTGTTAAAATAGCTCCGGAAACTTCAGCAGTTGCATTATAGATAATTTCATTGGTTGTGTATTCAATGCCATTTTCTTTAAATCGTAATTTTTTGTCCTCCATGTGCCGAATCATATTTTCAGCTAGTATGACACCCACATCGACCATAGTTCCAATGGCAATTGCAATCCCTGAAAGTGCTACAATATTTGCATCTACATTAAATAACTTCATTGCTACAAAAACCATCAGAACAGCTACAGGTAATAATCCTGAGATAAGGATTGACGCGCGCAGGTTAAACACCATCACAATAATCACCAAAATTGTAATTAAAATTTCAAGCGTAAGGGCTTCATTAAGCGTATGAAGTGTCTCTTGAATGAGTTCTGTTCGGTCATAAAATGGAACAATAGTTAGTTGTGAAGTGCGACCATCAGCTAAAACTTTAGTTGGTAATCCTGTTGAAAGTTCAGCTATTTTGTCTTTTACATTATTAATTACTTCCATTGGGTTTGCACCGTAACGAGCCACAACGACACCACCTACAACTTCAGCACCCTCTTTGTCTAAAATACCACGTCTTGTTGCTGGTCCAAGTGTGACTTTGGCCACATCTTTAATACGTAAAGCTGTGAAATTTTCAGAGGAAACAACCGCATTTTCTAAATCATCAATAGTCTTCACATACCCTAAGCCACGCACTAAATATTCAACTTGATTAATTTCTAGGGTTTGCGCGCCTATGTCTTGATTGCTTTCTTTTACCGCTTTTACTATTTGGTTTAATCCAATTTGATATTGCCGCATTTTCTCAGGGTCAACATCTACCTGATATTCTTGTACATAGCCACCAATAGATGCAACTTCTGAAACCCCACTTGCACCAGAGAGCGCATATTTCACATAGTAGTCTTGAATGCTTCGTAGTTCTTGTAGATCCCAACCCCCTGTGACATTTCCTTTTTCATCACGTCCCTCTAGTGTATACCAATATATTTGTCCTAAACCTGTAGCATCTGGACCCAATGCAGGATTTACACTTTCTGGAAGCAAATTAGCTGGAAGTGAATTTAATTTTTCTAATATTCTGCTTCGTGACCAGTAAAACTCTATGTCTTCCTCAAAAATGATATAGATACTAGAAAAACCAAACATAGAAGAACTACGAATGGTCTTTACCCCAGGAATACCTAACAATGAAGTCGTTAAAGGGTAAGTGATTTGATCTTCAATATCTTGTGGCGAACGGCCTTGCCATTTTGTAAAAACGATCTGTTGGTTTTCACCAATGTCAGGAATAGCATCTACAGCTACAGGCATAGAAGGTAGAAATCCAGTGTCCCATTTAAAGGGGGCATTTACTATACCCCAACCTACAAATAAGACTAGTATTAAAACGGCTACGAGCTTATTCTCAATAAGAAATTTTATGGCTTTATTAAGCATATGTTTTGATTATTAAACAATTAAGAAAGATGTTTGGACTACACCAAATACCATGAATTATCCAAGCAACATAAAGTCGAAGGATAAAGATTTTATTGTTTAAATATCAAATTAAATAAGTCTCGTCAATTTTGTAGATGTCCTTTATGACGAGTGGTGGCCTATATTTTGGATAAAAAGAAACAAAATTAACCAAATCTTGAAAAGCATTAATTTGTTCAAAACCAATGCTTACAAAAAAAGTTTGCTGCTGAAAGGAAATGGTATTTAGTTGTTGCTGTATTTCATTTTGACCTTCAATTATTGTCAACTTATCTTCACAACATTTTTTTTTAAAAACCAGGTTATTTTCTGAAGATGGATTTTTTATCTCCATCCCACAACCTTTTCCCTTGTGAAAAACAGTTGTTTGAACTAAATTTCCCTCACAAAAATGCATATCTAAAGTAAACGACATTGTAGAGAAAAAAACTACAAAAGTCATTAACAGCGCTATTAATTTATGTGAAAATCTATTTTTCATTTCGGTAAATTTACAAAAAAAAAGCAATAGTAAATTAAAACTGCTCTGAATTACAGCTGTATAAAAGTATTAAAGGAATCAATATGAATAAAAAATTGTAAAAGAGGTGTCAAAGATGGTAGCAAGTTTATTGTTGAGATTGATAAAATTGGAGGAGATACATATTTAACTTCAAATTTCTCCAATGAGTTTAGAATTGTCTTCAACGAAAAGTCCCTTGGGCTATTTTTAAAGAGTACATCTGATTTAGTACAAATATCTAGAGGTGCAATCATTAGCTCTCATGAATTCCTAAATAAGCAATAATTTATTTCAGGTGCATATATCTTTTTATCGGGTTACATATAGATATCACGACCGATCTCAAAAAAAAAAACGGTTTCTAGAAAACCCACCCCTCACTTTAAATCAAGTGATGCACTGAAATTTTTTTGGGTTTTTTAATGAATAATATAGCTAATTTTATTGGGTAATATGTCCTAAAAAAAGGTTTTAGTTTCTCTTTATTGGACAAAAAAAACACTATCGTAGTACTATATTGATACAATTAGAACCTAAGTAACTGTATATCAATATGTATAAACTTCTGTATTGGTAGGCTATAACAAAATAGATATATGCGTACTTTTACGAATAGCAATACGTTAGCCACAAATTAAAAATAAATGAAGAATATATCTTTAATCATTGGAAGTGGTTTTTCCGTCCCTGATGGCATGAGAACAGTAGGACAAATAAATCAGCTTCTGACTAATCTTCAGGAAAAGGATATTTATATACATTTTGATATGACCTTCATCTTGTTGAATGGTCAAGAGAAGCCATCATATGCGATACATTGGGGTGACGAAAAATTTTTCATTAGTTTTTTAGAGTGGTACATAAGCCACTTAAAGGGTGATTTTAATTACGAAGTATTTTATGATTACATGACTAGTTTCAGAAGGTTCGGTAAACATAAAGATGAAATTGAGCCCTTCTTCAAAAAGTTTAAAAGAGATATTCTTAAGTCTACCTCGCCTATTGATGGAATAAACTCTTACGTTTCTAGATTCAGCACTTACTTCAATCAACTCATTTCAAATCTTCTCCAATCCCAGAAGTATTATGAAGATGTTGGTTTAGGAAATTATCCGCCTTATGATGGTTTTTTGGTGTTTTTAAAAGAAATGGTGAACAGTGGATATATCATAAATAATCATTCTTTAAATCAAGATCTCCTTTTTGAACATATCGCCTCAAAACATAGCGATTTGTTTCAACATTTCACAGATGGATATACTGACTCAGGTTCACTATACTTCGGTAATGTCCATCTTCGTCAGAGTATTTCGAAAAATTATAAGGTGCGTCTTAAATTCTTTACTAATTCGTTCAATAAACCTATTAGACTTTTTAAACTTCATGGAAGTGTCGATACTTACATCGCAAACCTAGCTAAGCCAAATTTGGATCAAACTCGGGTTAAAAAAGATTGGGGCGTAGGAGAGATACAGAAAGAGATAAAAGATGGTGATGGGAACCTTATTTATACAGAGTTATTCCAAAATACTTATCCTGACATACTTTCGGGAGCATCATCAAAAGCATTGTGGTATCAACAACCTTATTACAAGGAATTGCAGGAACACTTTATTAAAAATTTATCAAATGCAGAATTATTGGTTGTTATAGGATATGGATTTGGAGATGACGGAATAAACAATGTTATAGAAACAAAATACCTCACACAAGGAAAAAAAATGATAGTTATTGACATAAAGAAACCTGATACCAGACTGATTGACTACTACAAAACTAAAATTTTTGAGAAGTCTTTATCAGATATGTCAATAGAAGATTGGATTGAAATAAAGAAAAACTGTGGCTAACATCACCTATACTGCATACCTTTCGAGATACGCAGCATAGCTAGATCGATACACACAAGCTAAAAAAAAATCCGAACACTTAAGAAAAATCCCGTCTGAAATGCCCAAAGCACATTTTAGTACATTTTTTTCACCGCGCAACAGCCAACGCTTAAAAAACAAAAGAGTAAAAATCTTCCCTCGCGCGCAATCCGTCATATCAACATTATTTAGTTATTATAAAAACATCGGTAAATAAGGCTGTTATTTTTCCAATCGCAATCAAGAAAAACCAACAACTCTTTTGCAAACCAGTTGCAGCCAAGAATTTGTATATTTGTCAAACTTTATGAAAAAAATTATATCCATATCAATGTCATTTCTTTTTCTTTTCCAAGGAACAGTGGCTAATATGGAAGTCTGTGAACAGGTAGAAGAAATATCACATTTTATTGCTCATTATCAAGACCATAAAGAAGATGATGGATATTATTTCTTTGAATATGTATATGAGGATTACATAATCGATGATGGAAAATCTGACGACCATCATCAGGATTCAGACCACGAAAATGCGCCTTTACATACAAGCCATCAATGTTGTCAACATTTTGTTTTCTTCACATCCGAGGAAACTTCTTTGATGAACGGATTTAATTCTGAAGAAAAAAATCATTTCAATTTCTCCACACCCAATATCAATTCCAGATATCTGGAATCTCTTTTACAACCCCCAAAAGTTTAATGAATATCTGCAACCGCAGATATCTTATAAATTAAAGCTACTTACTTAATAGTTTGATAGTTACAACCGATTTATAAATTCATTAATACTTTTCTATGCTTAATAAAATAATTAAGTATTCCATAACCCATAAATTGGTTATAGGTTTACTCACTTTAGCCTTGATTATTACAGGAGTGTATTCATTGCGCCAGCTTCCTGTGGATGCAGTGCCAGATATTACCAACAATCAAGTTCAGGTCATTACGACTTCACCAACACTTGCTGCCCAAGAGGTAGAACGATTAATCACATTCCCCATTGAACTAACAATGGCTACCATCCCACAAATTGAAGAAATACGTTCCTTTTCTCGATTTGGATTATCAGTAGTAACCATTGTTTTTGAAGAAAATGTTGATGTGTATTGGGCCCGTACACAAGTTAGCGAACGCCTTGCAGATGCGCAATCTCAAATTCCCGAAGGAATAGGTAAACCAGGAATCGCACCATTGACAACTGGTCTTGGAGAAATTTACCAATATGTCATAACCACAAAACCGGGTTACGAAGACATCTACACAGCAACCGAACTACGGACGATTCAGGACTGGGTGATTAAACGGCAACTTTTAGGTACTAAGGGCGTTGCAGATGTTAGTAGTTTTGGTGGCTATTTAAAACAATACGAAATTGCCATAAGGCCCGAACGCTTGAATGCGATGCAAATTTCAATTTCTGAAATATTCAATGCGCTGGAATCCAATAACCAAAATACAGGAGGCGCGTATATCGAAAAAAATGACAAAGCATTATTTATTAGGAGTGAAGGTCTCGTTGGTTCCATAAAAGATATTGAAAACATTCTTGTTAAACAAACTGATGACGGCAACCCTATACTCATAAGTGATGTAGCTAAAGTGCTGACTGGTAATGCTATACGTTATGGCGCGACTACACGAAATGGAGAAGGTGAAGTTGTAAGTGCAATTGTCATGATGCTAAAAGGTGCAAATTCGGCTAAAGTGATTGAAGATGTTAAGGAAAGAATGGAGTCCATCAGTAAAACGTTGCCAGAAGGCGTTGTTATAGAGCCCTTTTTAGATAGAACTAAATTGGTAAACAATGCTATCGGAACGGTAACAACCAATCTTGTTGAAGGCGCTCTCATTGTTATTTTCATTTTATTGTTGTTATTGGGTAATTGGCGGGCTGGATTAATAACGGCATCAGTTATACCATTAGCGTTGTTATTTGCCTTCAGTATGATGCACCTGTTTGGTGTGTCTGCAAACTTAATGAGCTTGGGAGCCATCGATTTTGGTTTGATTGTAGATGGCGCTGTCATTATTGTGGAGGCTACCTTATTTCATTTGGGAGCATTAAAACTTTCCAGAAAATTGACCCAAGCTGAAATGGATGAAGAAGTCTATCAGTCAGCAAGTAAAATAAGAAATTCAGCCGCTTTTGGAGAAATCATCATTCTTATTGTGTATTTACCCATATTGGCATTAGTAGGTACGGAAGGTAAAATGTTTGGCCCAATGGCACAAACTGTAAGTTTCGCCATAATGGGAGCGTTTATACTATCATTGACCTACATCCCAATGATGACGGCTCTTGTATTAAGTAAAAAGACCGAGCATAAACCGAATATTTCAGATAAAATAATGGATTTCTTTTACCGGCTTTACGAACCTGTTTTGAAATGGGCAATGCGGACGAGAATTAGTGTGGTGGCAATTACAGTAGTCTTATTCATTTTTGCATTCATGGTATTTAGGAGTTTAGGAGGCGAATTTATCCCAACACTCGAAGAAGGCGATTTTGCAGTTGAAACACGGGTAATGACAGGAAGCTCATTAAGCAATACCATAAAAGCGACCACTAGAGCCGAAAAGTTGCTATTGGATAATTTTCCCGAAGTTTTACAAGTGGTTTCTAAAATTGGCTCTGGTGAAATTCCTACGGACCCGATGCCAGTGGAAGCAGCAGATTTGATGATTATTTTAAAAGATAAGTCTGACTGGGTTTCGGCATCCAACAGAGAAGAGTTGGCAAATAAAATGGCGGAGGTGTTAGAAGTGATTCCTGGCGTAACTTTTGGATTTCAACAACCTATTCAAATGCGTTTTAATGAATTAATGACTGGTGTTCGTCAAGATGTAGCTGTAAAGATTTATGGAGAAGATTTAGAACAATTATCCAAGTATGCAGCCCAAATAGGTAAAATAGCAGGAACAGTTAATGGAGCCGTTGATGTGTATGTCGAGGAAGTTACTGGTATTCCTCAAATTGTGATTGATTATGATAGGGCACAGTTGGCTAAATACGGATTGGATATAAAATCGGTGAATAATTCTATTCAAGCTGCCTTTGCAGGAGCATCAACTGGATTGGTTTACGAAGGTGAAAAACAATTTGATTTGGTCGTTCGTCTAGAAGGTGACCATAGAACAAGTCTAACAGATGTTCAGAATTTATATATCAATGGTTATAAGGGTCAGCAAATACCTCTGCATCAAGTTGCAAAGGTTTCCATAATTGATGGTCCTTACCAAATTCAAAGAGATGATACACGAAGGCGCATTATTACTGCATTCAACGTTCGTAATCGTGATGTTGCAAGTGTTGTTGCAGAGATAAAGGACAAAATTGAAAACCAAGTGAATTTAGCACCAGGGTATAGTGTCACATATGGTGGTCAGTTTGAAAATTTAGTAGAAGCGAGAGAGCGTTTAGGTATTGCAGTGCCAATGGCATTGTTGCTTATTTTTATCTTATTGTATTTCACGTTTGGTTCTGTCAAGCAAGGTGTTTTAATATTTACGGCCATTCCCTTATCAGCTATCGGAGGTATATTTGCGCTTTGGCTGCGTGATTTGCCATTTAGTATTTCGGCAGGTGTAGGATTTATTGCTCTTTTTGGTGTTGCTGTGTTAAACGGTATTGTCTTGATTGCTGAATTTAACCGTCTTAAAAAGAACGGTGTTTCGGATATTTTCCAACGTATTTATCAGGGTACAAAAACACGTTTACGTCCTGTAATTTTGACCGCTTCCGTAGCTTCTTTAGGGTTTTTACCAATGGCAATTTCCCAAACTTCAGGTGCTGAAGTACAACGTCCTTTAGCAACGGTTGTGATTGGCGGTTTGATTACTGCAACCTTTTTGACGCTCGTGGTACTGCCAATTCTCTATTATTATTCAGAAAAAAAATTAAAGATGAAACCTAATAAAACAGCACTAGTTGTGTTGATGGCATTTCTCGGAAGTGTCTATTCCATAAACGCACAGACAACTTCAGAAGTGAAAATCTATCAAAATATTGATGAAGTGATTGAAACAGCATTAAAGAACAATCCGAACATCAAAGTGTCGCGTTTGCAGACGGAACAGCAACAGGCATTGAAAGGCAGCAGTTTTGATTTGCCAAAGACCGATTTTGGTGTGGAATATGGTCAAACCAATAGCATTGCAGATAATGACACGCGTTTTAGCGTGAGCCAAAAGTTTGCGTTCCCGACACTTTATGGTAGCCAAAATAAATTGACCAACACCAAAATACAGGCAAGCGAACTGAACGAAGCTGTTTTGAAAAATGAATTGATAGCCCAAGTAAAAGCTACCTATTACGAATTGTGGTATCTCAAGAGCAAACAAACGGTACTACAAAAGCAGGACAGCATTTATGAACGATTTGCCTATGCCGCTAACTTACGTTACAAAACAGGAGAAAGCAATGCATTGGAGCAAGCGACCGCCAATGTGGAACTGGCTGATATACAAATTATGCTTTTGGAAAACGCATCTGTCCTTAAAAATCATCAACTGCAGTTGCAGAATTTGATGAATACAGATAATTTGGTTGACATCAATGTGGGAAATTTAGAAGTAAAGACCGCAATGTTGCCCGAAATGAAGGATTTGTCGGCAATCGCAAATAACCCAACGCTCGCTTTTTACCAAAAGCAAATCGAGCTTGCCGAAAATGAAAAGTCAGTTGCTGTTTCAAAACTATTGCCAGATATTACCTTGGGTTATTTCAACCAATCCTTTATAGGAAATGGCGAAGCGGCAAACGGAGCGCCAACCGTATTCGATTCTGGCGACCGATTTACGGGTGTACAACTCGGTTTGAGCATCCCTATTTGGTTTAAGCCACACACAGCGAAAATCAAGGCTGCCAAAATCCAAAAAATGGAGAACGAGGCACAATTGGAAGCTGTAAAAAATAAAACGCAAACCCAACTTGAAACGTTATTGGTAATGCTCCAAACAGAGCAATCAAATCTGGAATTGTACAAATACAACGCCTTGACACAAGCGGAATTACTTTTGAAAAATTCACAACGTGGTTTTCAGGAAGGAGAAGTTGGATACATCGAGTACGTACAAGGACTTAACAGGGCATTGACCATTCAGGTTAAATACTTGGATTTTGTAAACCAGCACAATCAAACACTCATTACAATAGAACAACTCATCGCTAATAATAAATAAAATGAAGAATATTTATATAACAATCGTATTTATCGCCACTTTACTGGCAACAGCCTGTAAAGATAAAGCACAACCAATGGTTGAAGACGCCCACAAATCAGAAGAAAATCAAGTTGAATTGAGCGATGTCCAAATGGCACAGACCAACATCGTAATCGGTAAAGTTGAAAAACGAAAGATTGGCCACGAAATCACTGTCAACGGAATGATTGATGTGCCACCACAAGGCAATATTTCAGTAACGGTGCCGTATGGCGGATTTTTGAAATATACCGAAATGCTTCCCGGTAGCCCAATCAAAAAAGGCCAAGTTTTGGCAAGGGTTGAAAATCACGAGTTTATTGATTTCCAAAGGGAATATTTGGAGGCTTTGGCAAATAATGATTATCTAAAAGCAGATTTTGAACGCCAACAAACCTTGAATGATGAAAATGTAACATCATCTAAAGTATCCCAGAAAGCGAAAAGTATGTATTTGACCAATCAGGCAAAGATTAAATCGCTTGAAAGCAAACTGCGGTTGATTGGGATCAGCCCGTACAGTGTTAAAAATGGAAGTATTTCCACAGTAGTCAATGTGTATTCGCCCATAAACGGCGTGGTTCGGGAAGTCTACATAAACACAGGGAAATATTTCAATCCAAAGGATGTATTAATGGATTTGACAGATGCTACAGACTTGCACGTGGAACTTAAAGTGTACGAAGATGATATTCCCTTGATTCGAAATGGACAACGCATTCGCTTTCGTTTGGCAAATGCGCCCGAAGAATGGATGGAGGCCGAAGTATTCCTCATTGCAAATAATGTCCGAGAGGATAGGTCAATCACAATCCACGGCCATTTAAAGGAAAAAAATGAAGAGTTGTTGCCCGGAATGTTTGTCAATGCGGCCATTGAAGTTGAAGCAACAGAACAATACGCCATTCCAGAGGAAGCCATCGTAAGGTTTGAAGGAAAACAGTATATTTTTAAATCCCTTGGAAAACGGAAAGAGGGAGAAAGCTCAATGAACGATTTTGAAATGCTCGAAATCACAAAAGGAAATGAGGAAGAAGGATTTATCGCATTTACTTTTGTAGATGAATCACAGGATATTTCAAATGTGGATGTTGTTTTACAGGATGCCTTTACGCTTTTGGCAAAAGCAAAAAATAGCGAAGACGAAGGTGGTCACGGACAATAATTATATGATGAAAGAAATTGAGAAATTTTTAGAAAATAAAAATGTACGTCCGACCGCAATGCGAATTCTTGTTTATAAATATATGGCGCAAAAGGATATTTCCGTAGCCTTAATAGATATTGAAAACGCATTTGCTAAAGCAGAAAGAACCACACTATATCGCACACTAAAAACCTTTGAAGAAAATGGAATCGTGCATCAAATAGATGACGGGACAGGAATTACAAAATACGCGTTGTGTGAAAAAGGTTGCAATTGCGAAATTGAACAGGATTTGCACCTACATTTTCATTGCAACAATTGTAACGAAACGGTTTGTCTTACTCAATATAAAATCCCACATATTAATTTGCCTGAAGGTTATTTGGCGGAAGATGTAAACCTTGTGGTTAAAGGCATCTGTGAAAAATGTTTTCAATAAATGCACTTCTGTTGCATCGAATGATTTTAGAAATTGCACTTATGAAAAAGAAAAAAATAAACCTTCGTGATATCAATACCGAAGAACATAGAGGAGAACACGCACACGATGATGGACCCAACCATAGCGACCCAGAAAGTGTAGGGAAATTTAAGACCTATCTAACAGCTATTTTCAGCTTCGTGATGCTGATTATTGGCATTGCTATGGATTATTTTAACGTAGAATTTTTTAAAGATTGGGTACGCATTGTTTGGTATATAGTGGCGTACCTTCCCGTAGGTTTTCCTGTAATAAAGGAAGGATGGGACAGCATTAAAAATGGCGATTTATTTACTGAATTTCTATTGATGTCCATTGCAACCATTGGTGCTTTCGCCATAGGCGAATATCCCGAAGGTGTGGCTGTAATGCTTTTTTATGCGGTAGGCGAATTGTTCCAAAACGTAGCGGTCAGTCGAGCTAAAAGCGATATTAGAGCCTTACTCGATGTAAGTCCAAATGAAGCTTTAGTATATCGCAACAACGATTATGTTTCCGTAAATCCCGAAACTGTTAAAATTGGCGAAAAAGTGCAAGTCCGTGTAGGCGAAAAAATCCCTTTGGATGGTGTTTTATTGTCCGAAAAAGGCACATTAAATACAGCAGCTCTAACAGGCGAAAGCAAACCCGATACCATTGCAAAAGGCGAGAAGGTTTTTACAGGAAGCATAAATCTGGATGGCGTTATTGAAATTGAGACCACCAAAGAATTTAAGGACAGTTCCATTGCCCGAATTCTCGATATGGTACAGAATGCCACGGCACGAAAATCGAAAACGGAACTGTTCATAAGAAAGTTTGCAAGAATTTATACGCCTATTGTGGTGTTCTTGGCGATTGGGTTAACATTTTTGCCCTTCTTTTTTGTTGAAGAGTATGTGTTTAGCGATTGGTTATACAGAGCATTGATATTCTTGGTCATTTCCTGTCCGTGTGCTTTAGTCATTTCAATTCCGTTGGGTTATTTCGGCGGATTGGGAGCAGCTTCAAAAAATGGCATTCTGTTCAAAGGAGCATCGTATTTGGATGAAATGACAAAGGTAAATACCGTTGTTATGGACAAAACAGGAACTGTGACAAAAGGTGTCTTCAAAATCAAGGAGATAAAGGCGATTGATTGGGAAGAACCTGAATTTATGCAATACCTAATGGCTATGGAAGAACAATCCACCCATCCCATTGCCAAGGCCATTATGGAATACAAAGCCGATGGCGAAGATTTTCAAGCTTACGAAGTAAGTGAAATAGCAGGAAAAGGATTAAAGGGAACTGTAAACGGCAAAACTGTATTGGTTGGAAATAAACCATTGATGGTTTCAAATAATATCGAGGTTCCGTCTGAAACCGATAGCATTGTAGAATCCATCGTAATGGTTTCCATTGAAGGTAAATCTGCTGGTTATGTAATTATTGCAGACGAGTTGAAGGATGATGCCCACGAAGCCATTAAACAAATTCGGGAATCTGGTATTTCAAAAATCATAATGCTTTCGGGCGATAAGGATTCCATTACTCAACAAGTTGCCAAAGAAATGGGTGTAGATTGGGCAAAAGGCGGTTTGCTTCCACAAGATAAATTGAAGGAAGTCGAAAAGCTGATGTCCGAAAATATTGGAAGAGTAGCTTTCATTGGTGATGGCATCAACGATGCACCAGTATTGGCTGCAAGTGACGTCGGTATCGCAATGGGTGGTTTGGGTAGCGATGTCGCCATTGAGACCGCAGATGTTATCATCCAAACAGACCAACCGAGTAAAATTGCAAAAGCCATTAAAATAGGTCGTTCTACAAGACATATCGTTTGGCAGAATATTGGTTTGGCTTTCGGAGTTAAAATTATGATCTTGATTTTAGGAGCAGGCGGTTTGGCAACGATGTGGGAGGCTGTTTTTGCAGATGTTGGTGTGGCTTTGTTGGCAATTTTGAATGCTGTGAGGTTGCAGAAGATGAAATGGAATTGAAACAAATTGTGGAAAAATTCGATACTAACTTGAACAATAGATAAAAGAAATGCCAACGCTAGAAGCCATTAACTTTCGCAGTCGCAACAGCCAACGCACTGCCAAAACGGCAAAAGAGTATGTCTTTGCCAACACACACATCCGAACTAATATTGAAGAAGAAAACCTGAAAAGCAGAACGCAGAAAGCCTCTGGGTAACAAAGAACTGAGGTAAAAAACAACTCTTTTCTTCATTAATTTTAGACACTATTATTTTTAGCTCAGAGATTCATTTTTGTTATTCTTTGAGCTTTTTTTTCATTCTCCTCTAATTATCTTGGCAAGACAGAAACGTAAGTTTGTCATAAGGTTTACCAAATTTTACCATAGCAAAACACAGTTTTATGAGCTTATTTGCAACATCAATTAGCGCTAGCTTTTTACGCTTGCCTTTATTGACTAATCGCTCATAAACTTCTTGTGTATAACCAAAAGAGTGTATACACCCTCACATTAAAACATCTTCTTTTAAGCTTTTAAGGAAGTAACTACCAATAATTAAAAATATCATTAAGTTAGTGTTTGTGAGTGTTTTCAGCATTAGTACCTGAGCTCTCATATAACGAGCTTGAAATTAAGTAAGGTGTAACCGCATCAAATACTTTTGATTTTGTAAAAATCCTTGATAAATTAAAAGAGCATTAGTTATACTCGGTACATTTTGGTTATATATAGATATCACGACCGATCTCAAAAAAGAAAACTGTTTCTTTTAAACCCACCCCTCTGATAAAATCAAGTGATGCACTGAAACTTTTTGGATTTTTTATATGTATATGAAGAAGTAACCTATTTTAAAGCTTACAATACAATAATCGTACAAAAATATATATTTATAACAAAAAACCCTTGAAAATCAGATGATTAACAAGGGTTGTGGTACTCGAGGCGGGACTTGAACCCGCACGGACTAATGTCCATTGGATTTTAAGTCCAACGTGTCTACCAATTCCACCACTCGAGCCTAATTGCTTGCGCAATATGGACGGTTATGGAGCGAAAAAAGGGATTCGAACCCTCGACCTCCACCTTGGCAAGGTGATGCTCTACCCCTGAGCTACTTTCGCATTTTATATCATTAAAGATCGTGCATTACTACTAATGCGAGGGCAAATTTAAGACTTTTATCTAAAACCCAAAGTAAAAATGCATAAAATTAAAGAAAATAAAGGGCTCTTTTTTTAAGGCAGACATAAAGGGTCTGAACCTTAGTGAGATGCATCTTTTCCGCCAATTAATTTTTTTATCTCTTCCAGTTTTAGCAGTGCTGCAACAGGGGTTAAGCTATTGATGTCTAGATCTAAGATTTCTTCTTTGATTTGCTCTAAAATAGGGTCGTCTAATTTGAAAATACTGAGTTGCATGTCAGAGGGAATCTCTTGAAGCTTACCGGTGAGTTGCTCGCTGCTGTGACTTTTCTCTAGCTTCTTTAATATGCTATTGGCTTTTTGCAGTACTTCATTAGGCATCCCGGCCATTTTAGCCACATGAATTCCAAAACTATGTGCACTACCTCCAGGACTTAATGTCCTAATAAAAAGCACCGTGTCTTTTAGTTCTTTCACGGCCACATTAAAGTTTTTTATTCGCTCAAAACTCGCACTCATCTCGTTGAGCTCGTGATAGTGGGTGGCAAAAAGGGTTTTGGCTTTAGAGCTGTGCTGGTGTAAATACTCTGTTATGGCCCAAGCAATAGAGATACCGTCATAAGTACTAGTCCCACGACCAATTTCATCTAATAATACCAGGCTTCTTTCAGAAAGGTTGTTCAGAATACTTGCGGTCTCGTTCATTTCTACCATAAAAGTAGAAGCACCTTGACTAATATTGTCAGAGGCACCTACTCGGGTAAAAATTTTGTCTACCATGCCAATTTTCGCAGAACTGGCTGGAACAAAAGAGCCCATTTGCGCCATAAGCACCACCAAAGCGGTTTGTCTTAATAAAGCAGATTTACCACTCATATTAGGCCCAGTGATCATAATGATTTGTTGGCTTTCTCTGTCTAGGAAAAGATCGTTAGCTACATATTTTTCATCGACAGCTAATTGCTGTTCTATAACAGGGTGTCTAGCGCCTTTAAGGTCTAAAGAGAATCCTTGGTCTAAGTGTGGGAGGCAATAATTTTGTTCACGAGCCAAAATACTGAAGCCACACAGGCAATCTAGGGTAGCCACCTGATGCGCATTTTTTTGAACGGGCACAATAAACGCCTGTGCTTTAGAGACCAATTCTTCATATAGGGCTTGTTCAATACTTAAAATTTCTTCTTGGGCACCGAGTATTTTAGTTTCGTATGTTTTGAGTTCTTCTGTAATATAACGCTCCGCATTGACCAAAGTTTGTTTTCTAATCCAGTCCTCAGGCACCTTATCTTTATGGGTATTTCTCACCTCTATATAATACCCAAACACATTGTTAGACGCAATTTTTAAGCTGCTAATTCCTGTGCGTTCCATTTCTCTTGCGAGCATGGCGTCTAAATGCTTTTTTCCTGCGCTGGATAGGTCTCTTAATTCATCTAAAGCGTCGTGGTATCCTGTGGCAATGGTGGTTCCTTTTCCAATAACAACAGGTGCCTCCTCAGCAAGGCAAGCCATAATAGATTGGGTAAACGGTTCCAAAGGATCTATACCTTCTGCCAAATGCGCCAAAGCTTTTTGGCCTGAAGCAGCAGCGAGAGATTTAATAGGCCCAAGGGCCAGAAGAGTATTCTTTAACTGCACCATCTCTCTAGGGCTTATCTTGGTGGTGGCCACCTTAGAGATAAGCCTTTCTAAGTCTCCAATACTTTTTAAAGCCTGTTCAAATCGCTGTTCTAATGCTGCGTTTTCTTGAAGGTGAGACACAATTTGGTGTCTGGCCTCAATAGATTTTTGGTCTTTTAAAGGTAGGGCCAACCATCTTTTTAACAGCCTACCACCCATTGGGGTAGTGGTCTTATCGATCACTTCCAATAAACTAATCCCATCGAGAGCGTTGGACTGAAAAAGCTCTAAATTTTTAATGGTAAAACGATCCATCCAAACATAGGCGTCTGCTGCAATTCTGTTGAGACGGCTTATGTGACTCAATTTGTCATGCCTGGTTTCTGATAAATAATGCAAAGCGACTCCAGCGGCAATGACACCTAAGGGTAAATTTTCTACACCAAAGCCAGCCAGCGTTTTTGTATTGAATTGTTTGTTGAGACTTTCTTTGGCGTAATGTTCTTGAAAGACCCAGTCTTCCACAAAAAAATAATGCCAATGCCCACCAAAAGAAGCTTGTATGTTTTTTCGTTCTGGTTTGGAAACCAATACTTCAGAAGGAGAAAAATTTTGTAATAGCTTGTCAATATACTCTTCAGTGCCTTGTGCACATAAAAACTCTCCAGTACTAATGTCTAAAAAAGCCACCCCAAATCCCTTATTGGTTTTATGAAGCGCTGCAAGGAAATTATTGGATTTGGCAGAGAGAATGTCGTCATTGAAAGCTACTCCGGGTGTAATGAGTTCGGTAACCCCTCTTTTGACAATAGTTTTGGTTTGCTTGGGATCTTCTAATTGGTCGCAAATGGCCACCCTTTGTCCCGCTTTCACCAATTTTGGCAAATAAGTGTTTAAAGAGTGGTGTGGGAAGCCAGCCAATTCCGTTTTGTCTCCACCATTGTTTCTATGGGTGAGCACAATCCCTAAAATCCTCGCTGCTTTAATAGCGTCTTCTCCGAAAGTCTCATAGAAATCACCTACCCTGAAAAGCAGCAAAGCGTCCGGGTATTTGGTTTTAATTCCATTGTATTGTTTCATCAATGGACTAATTTTTTTTGGTGTTTCTGTTGGTTTCAAAAGCGGTTTAATTAGTGTATTTTTGGTCCTTAAATAAAGAAGCAATGTACTATTTTCCCCTGCTTTACAAAACATTTGTTAATATCTATAGGGGTTTATAGGATAAAAAAACTCAAAATGCAGAAAACAACTAACGAGGCTTTGGAAAGGTTAGATGTGGCTGGTTTTAAAGCAGCACAGAAAACGCCATTGATATTAATCTTAGACAACATTAGAAGCCTTAATAATATTGGATCTGTCTTTAGAACAGCAGACGCATTTTTAGTCACTAAAATTTACCTCTGCGGCATAACAGCGCAGCCACCACATAAAGACATTAATAAAACTGCTTTGGGCGCCACGGAAACGGTTGCCTGGGAATACAGAGAAAACACCTTGGAATTGGTCAAAGAATTGCAGGCACAGTCCATAGCGGTGTGGTCTGTTGAACAAGCTCAAGGGGCTACTTTTCTAGATAAAATGTCGCTTCAGCCAGAAACAACCTATGCACTTATTTTTGGGAATGAGGTCAAAGGGGTACAGCAAGCGGTGGTTAATGAGAGTGATGGTGTGGTAGAAATACCTCAATTTGGTACTAAACACTCATTGAATATCTCTGTAAGTGCAGGTGTAGTGGTTTGGGACTTTTGGAAAAAGTTATCGGCTTTTTAAAAAGCCAAACAGGGCTATTTTTTTAATAATCCATTGGTAATCTTCTGGATTTGACACAAAGTCCCGATCGGAAACATCTATGATGAGTTGGTGGTTTTGGTGGTGTGTTTTAATAAAGTCCAAATAGCCCTGATTAATCTTTTCTAGGTATTCAGTATCAATTGTTTTTTCATAATCACGGCCTCTTTTCGCTATATTTTCTAACAAGCGCTCCGTATTTTGATACAAGTAAATATAAGCGTCTGGAACCTTAGCGTCTTGGTACATGAACCCAAATAATTTTCGGTACAAAGCGAATTCCTCCTTTCCAAGGGTAATTTGGGCAAAAATGAGTGATTTGTAAATGTCGTAATCACTGACCATGAAATTTTTAAAGAGATCTAGTTGAGAGGTGCTCTCTGTGAATTGTTGGTATCTTTCTGCTAGGAAGGACATTTCTAAAGGAAAGGCATACCGGGCCTGATCTTCATAGAATTTAGGCAGAAACGGATTGTCTGCAAAGCCCTCTAGAATTAATTTGGCATTAAAATCTTCAGATATCATGGAAGAAAGGGTGGTTTTGCCAGCCCCTATATTCCCTTCAATAGCTATAAAGGTAAGCCCGCTATCTTGTAAGCTTAGGTTTTTTTTAAGTACAATATCAGTAAGTTCCAACGCACTTGAATCTTCAGATTCGTTCAAGAGTGACTGCACGGATTTATCAAAAATAGGGTGTATGGCCTTAGCGGCAATTTGGACCAAAGGCAGGAGCACAAAAGCCCTTTTTTCCATCTGCGGGTGTGGCAACTGTAAACGCTCGTCCAGGTGAATTTCTGTGCCGTAGAGCAGTAGGTCAATATCTATGGTTCTTGGTGCATAACCCTCTTGCTCAAAGCGTTTTCTTCCCAAGTTGTTTTCTATCTCTAAGATAGTGTCTAACACCTTTAAAGGAGTCATAGTGACTGCTATAGATACGCAACAATTTAGAAAGTCTTCAGAATCAAAACCCCAAGCGGCTGTTTTATACACAGGGGAGATGGCGATAATACTTCCGAGCCTATCTTCTAAAAGATAAATGGCTTTTTGGAGCATTAATGCTTTATTTCCTCGGTTGCTGCCCAATGAAAAGTGGGCGATATGGGTATTTTTTTTCATGAGAAAACAAAGTAACAAAAGAATTTAAGAATCGGTATCTTTGTTCTTATAAAAGATTGTGCTATGGCTTTTTTAAGAAATTTTTTTGCCTCATGTTTGGGGACCTTAGTCGCCTTTGGAGTGGCTTTTTTTATGTTTTTCTCTATCATAACGGCTTTATCAGATATGGAACCTCAGACCGTGATTGGCAACAAAGTCGTGTTGGAATTGGATTTTCAAGGATCCGTAAAGGATAGGGTAGTAGACCAAAGCCAAGATCCTTTTGGTGCATTTGGCAACCCACAAATGGGGCTTGATCAGATTCTATTGGCCATTGAAGTGGCTAAAGAAGACAGCAGGGTTCAGGGGATTAGTATTAGAAATGCATATTTCATGGCAGGTTGGTCTCAGGTGAAAGCGATTAGAGATGCCTTGTCGGATTTTAAAACCTCTGGAAAGAAGGTTTTTTCCTATGCGGAGTTTTACGATCAGAAAGATTATTATTTGGCCTCAGTGGCAGATTCAATTTTTCTTACACCAACTGGAATTGTAGACTTAAAAGGCCTTAGCTCAGAAGTGTTGTTCCTCAAAGATTTTCAAGATAATTCTGGATTAAAAATGGAGGTTATTAGGCATGGTAAATACAAGAGCGCTGTAGCGCCTTATTTAGATAATGAAATGGGTGTGGCTCAAAAAACACAGCTTACAGCACTGTTAGACGGGCTTTGGCAAGTGATGGCTCAAGATATGGCTCAGGATAGAAGCATGACTTTAGCGCAACTCAATGGATTTGTAACGGCCATGGGCGCCGGAACCCCTTTAAAGGCCCTAGAAAACGGATTTATAGATGGATTGTCATACGAAGATGAGTACGATTTGGCCCTAAAAAAAGCGTTTGATTTACCCCTTCCAAATAAGCCAAAAACAGTTGCTCTAAGTGACTATATTCGTCATTCAGCGACGAAACGTCCTTACAGCTCAAAAGAAAATATTGCTGTGGTTTACGCCCAAGGAGAAATTTTGTACGGCCAGGGTAATGCAGATTATATTGGGCAGGAACTCACTATAGAAGGTATTGAGGCCGCAGTTGAAAACAGCAGTGTTAAGGCCATTGTGCTCAGGGTGAATTCTCCAGGAGGGAGTGCATTGGTTTCAGACCTTATCTGGCACGCTATTGAAAAGGCAAAAGCTGTGAAACCTGTAGTGGTTTCTATGGGAGATGTAGCCGCCTCTGGCGGATACTACATTGCAGCTGGGGCAAACAAAATATTTGCTTCTCCTGCTACAATCACAGGTTCTATAGGTGTTTTTGGAGTATTGCCCAATATGTCTCAATTGGCAAAAGAGTGGGGGGTGAACGCCCAAGAAGTTGCCACCCACGACAACGGCGCTACTTACTCTGTGTTTAGGCCTATGTCTGAAAAGTTCAGGGCACTGACGGTTCAAAGTATAGAAGACACCTACCAGACTTTTTTAAGTAGGGTCAGTTCAGGTAGGGGTATGACTGTAGACCAGGTAGACGCCCTTGCGCAAGGAAGGGTTTGGACTGCAGAGGCTGCCTTAGCAGGGGGGCTTATAGATGGCATTGGAGACTTAGACGTGGCTATAGCAGAAGCGGCTTTATTGGGTGGCGCATCTGATTATGGCATTAGAAACTATCCCAAGTACAAGTCTCCGTTTGAGCAATTAATAGAAGACTTGTCTGGCGTGAGCACATCTATTAAATCACTGGCTTCCTTGTCTCAGAATCATCTAGATGCAGCTGGCTTCTTAAATACAGTGCGTCTGCGCATAAAGCAAGAAGGCATTCAGGCAAGAATGCCCTTTGCGTTAGAGATTAAGTAGGTTTTAATTCCTATTGGACTTATATTTAGAATTAATAAGGGTTTTTATTTTAGATGAAACAAGAAGGGGTATTTGTATTAGAAGGGAAACAAAAAGAGCATGCGCAAAAGATTTACCTTTTATTAGGGGCGTTATTTATTACTTCTTTGGTGGTGTCTAATTTAATTTTTCAGAAATTTTTCTCTTGGCAACCCTTTGGAGATATTAGCCTTTTTGGCGTGCCTTTGTTTCAGGTTTCCGTAGGTATTTTGCCTTATCCCATCACTTTTTTAATCACAGACCTGATCTCTGAAATTTACGGTGCCAAAAAAGCCAATGCTATAGTGGGTGCAGGTATATTTGCCTCGGTATTTTCTATGGGTATTATCTTGCTGGCTAATGCAGTGCCTGCCATGGACGCTTCTCCTGTAGATAATGTTGTTTTTGAACAAGTTTTTGCCCTTTCACCGGTAGCTGTTTTAGCCTCTATGTTGGCATATTTGGCTGCACAATACATAGATATCAGTCTCTATCACTTTTGGAAAAAATTAACTGCAGGCAAACATTTGTGGTTGCGCAATAATTTCTCTACATTTTTATCTCAATTCGCAGACACATTTTTAGTGGTGTTATTGTTGTGTGTATTTGGTATTTTACCTTGGAATTTATTTATGGGATTGGTCGCTAGTGGCTTTATTTTTAAAGTGATTGTAGCGGCTTTGGACACCCCTTTTTTATATCTCTTTGTGGGTATATTCAGAAAGAAATTTAATTTACCGCAGGGAGCTGAGATCACTTGGTAAAAAGTTTTTAGGTAAATTTTTAAGCCTTCTTTAAATTAATTAAAAGGGTCTTTTTAAAATGAAAGCTTCACAATATAGCCTTCATGGCTTCTCACATTAAAAACCCGCTGGTCTTCAAAAATTAAATACTGGCCCTTTATACCGCTGAGCATGCCACTAAAAGAAGGGGTTTTACCTAGGTTTGTAGACTGCACTTTTTCAGGGTATTGGCTCACAGGAAAGTCCATGTGTTGTTCTTTACTTTGATCTAAAAAATAAGGCAGGGCTTCCTGAGGAATGTATTGTTTCAGTTGGTCTCTTACAGTGGCGAGATCTTCATCCTGGGTCTGACCAGTAAGCATTTTTCTCCAGTTGGTTTTGTCTGCTACATGATCTTTGAGGGCTACTTCTGTAATTCCCGCCAGGTACCTGTTGGGTGCCTCCAAAATTTCTATGGCTTCATGTGCCCCTTGGTCAATCCATCTTGTGGGTATTTGAGACCCTCTAGTTACCCCAACTTTTAAGTGGCTGGAGTTCGCTAAATACACAATATGGGGTTGTAACTGAACCTTCTGCTCATAGGCCAAATCTCGGTCTTCTATGCCCAAATGTGCCTTGCTCAATTCTGGTCGCATGATCCAGTCTCCAGCTTGGGGGGTGTCAAAAAAACAATTTTTACAAAATCCTTGCCTAAAGATGGGTTTGTCTTCATGACAATTCAAACATTCATAGCCATGAAAGTCTATATTTATAACCCTTCCTAGAAGGGTGTTGAGGTGCACAAAATCTTCTTTAAAAACCAAATAATACTGGATTGGTGCGCCCAATTCTGTTTGCATTTTTTTTAAAACACCCTGATATGTCATCTTTGTTTAAAACTGCTTTGCGGTTGGTGAAAACCAAATTAAAACCTATTTTTAAGCAAGCTACAAAATATACCGTAAATGCCCATACCAATCATTAATACTGTAGCCTCTTGGCTGCTTAAAAAGAGGCTCCACCAGATTGAATTTTTTTTAAAGTACCCTATTGAGGTACAGGAAGAGTTGCTCATGGGACTGGTAGACTTTGCTAAAGACACAGAAATAGGTAAAAGTTTTGATTTTCGATCTATTAAAAACTATTCAGATTTTGCTGCTCGTGTGCCCATAACCAACTATGAAGGCATGGAGCATTTAATAGATCAAGCCAGGAGAGGTACGGCTAATTTATTCTGGCCTACCCCTATAAAATGGTTTGCCAAAAGTAGTGGAACCACCAATGCCAAAAGTAAATTTATTCCTGTGAGTCAGGAATCTTTAGAAGACTGTCACTATAAGTCCAGCAAAGATCTTTTGTCTATTTATCTCAATAACAACGAGAATTCTCAATTGTTTACGGGGAAAAGTTTGCGGCTGGGGGGGTCAAAGGAATTGTACGAATCTCATGGCAGTGTTTTTGGAGACCTTTCTGCCATTCTTATTGACAATATGCCCTTTTGGGCAGAGTTTAGTTCTACGCCTTCTAATAAGGTGTCCTTAATGCCTGATTGGAACACCAAACTCGCTGCGGTTATTGCGGAGACTACTAAGGAAAACGTGACCAGTATGGCCGGTGTACCTTCTTGGATGTTGGTGCTTTTAAATGAACTCTTAGATACAACTGGGAATGAGCATTTGTTTCAAGTTTGGGACCAGCTAGAGGTGTATTTTCACGGTGGCGTAAGTTTCAGTCCATATAAGGATCAATTTAAAAAGCTACTGCCCAGAAAATCGTTTAATTATTACGAGATATATAATGCTTCGGAAGGTTTTTTTGCCATTCAAGACCGCAACAAAGCCTCTGACTTAATGCTTATGTTGGACTATGGTATTTTTTATGAATTTATCCCAATGAATGCCTACGGTAAAGAAGCGGAATACGCCATTCCCTTGTCAGAAGTGACCCTTCATACAAATTATGCTATTGTGATTACCACCAATGCTGGATTGTGGCGCTATAAGGTTGGAGATACCGTGCGCTTTACTTCATTGAGTCCGCACAGGATAAAAGTTACAGGAAGAACCAGACACCACATCAATGTATTTGGAGAAGAGCTTATCATAGAAAATGCAGAGGAAGCTTTGAAGATTGTCTGTAAAAAAACCAAAACAGAAATTATAGAGTATACGGCTGCCCCCATTTTTATGGAGGGAAAGAATAAGGGCGGCCACGAATGGCTCATAGAATTTAGGACCCCTCCTCAGGATTTGGGTCATTTTACGGCCCTTTTAGATAATGCTTTAAAATCCCTCAACTCAGATTATGAAGCAAAACGGTATAATAATATGACTTTAAATGAGCCCTTAGTGCACAAGGCTAGAGCAGGACAGTTTCATGATTGGTTGGCGGGAAAAGACAAATTAGGTGGGCAGCATAAAATACCTAGGCTTTCCAACTCCAGGCAATACCTGGAGGAGTTAATGGCTTTGTAGGTCGTTTTCTTGGCTAATTATATACAGGAATTTATTTCTTAAGGGTGTATTGCCTTATGAAACCGCTTTTAAAGATTTGGCTGTTTCAAAGCGCAATTTTTTTTCTGCATAAGCCCTGTCTACCTTAAATTCTTTTTCCTCTGAACTCGGCAGGCTAAACATGGCGTCTGTAAAGACAGATTCACACAAAGACCTCAATCCTCTAGCACCTAATTTGTATTCTAGCGCTTTTTCTACCAAGAAGTCTAAAGCTTCCTCGTTGATTTCTAGGGCAATATGATCCATTTCAAAAAGCTTTTCATACTGCTTTATAATGGCGTTCTTTGGTTGGGTTAAAATAGCCCTGAGTGTTTTCTTATCTAAAGGATTCATGTGGGTGAGCACAGGAAGTCTTCCAATAATCTCTGGAATTAAACCAAAATCTTTAAGGTCTTTTGGGGTAATGTATTGAAGGATGTTTTCATTGTCCAATCCCTCGTCTGCTTTAGAGGCACTGTAACCTACGGCTTGTAGGTTCAGTCTCTTGCTAATTTTTTTCTCAATACCGTCAAAAGCACCTCCGGCAATAAAAAGAATATTTTCTGTGTTTACTTCAATGAATTTTTGGTCTGGATGCTTCCTACCTCCTTTTGGTGGTACGTTAACAACGGTACCCTCTAAGAGTTTAAGCAATCCCTGTTGTACGCCTTCTCCAGAGACATCTCTGGTGATAGAAGGGTTGTCACTTTTTCTAGCAATTTTATCTATCTCGTCAATAAATACAATACCTCTTTCTGCTTTTTCTAGGTCGTAATCTGCCGCTTGTAAGAGCCTGGTTAGAATACTCTCCACGTCTTCTCCAACATAGCCTGCTTCTGTTAGTACAGTGGCGTCTACAATAGCGAGTGGAACATTTAACATCTTGGCGATGGTTTTTGCCATGAGTGTTTTTCCAGTACCTGTTTGTCCTACCATGATGATATTGGATTTTTGAATTTCCACGTCGTCTTTGGTATTCTGTTGTAAGAGTCTTTTGTAGTGGTTGTAGACCGCTACAGACAGCACCTTTTTGGTGCGGTCTTGACCAATGATAAATTGGTCTAAAAAGTCTTTAATTTCTATGGGCTTTTTTAAGGTAAGTTCCTCTGATAAGTCATTTACTTGGTCTTGTTTTGTCTCTTCAGCAACAATACCATTTGCCTGGGCAATACACCTGTCACATATGTGGGCGTCTATCCCTGCAATAAGTAAGTTGGTTTCTGGTTTTTTTCTACCACAAAAAGAACATTCAAGATTGTCTTTAGCCATGTTGTTTATTTTTTATCTCTCGATAATATTTCATCTATCATTCCGTAAGATTTGGCTTGTTCTGCTTTCATCCAGTAATCACGGTCTGAATCCTGGTATACCTTATCAAAAGTTTGTCCAGAGTGATTGGAAATAATCGTATATAATTCGTCTTTGATTTTCAATACCTCTTTGGCGGCAATTTCAATATCACTTGCCTGTCCCTGAGCACCAGATAATGGTTGGTGTATCATGACCCTTGAATGGGTAAGGCCAGATCTTTTTCCTTTTTCCCCAGCACATAATAATACTGCGGCCATAGATGCTGCAATACCAGTACATATGGTGGCTACATCTGGTTTAATGAACTGCATGGTGTCGTAAATTCCCAAACCAGCATACACACTTCCCCCTGGGGAGTTAATGTATATTTGAATGTCCTTAGCCGCGTCTGCACTTTCTAAAAACAGCAATTGCGCCTGAACAATATTAGCTACTTGGTCGTTAATACCTGTGCCTAAAAAAATAATGCGATCCATCATTAACCTAGAAAAAACATCCATAGCAATTGCGTTTAGCTGTCTTTCTTCAATAATATTAGGGGTCATTCCCACCGGATACATGCTGGTCATAATAGCGTCGTAATAGTTGCCATTAATACCCTGGTCTTTGATCGCAAAATGCTTAAACTCTTGTGCGTAATTCATATGAGGTGCTTAATTGATAAATAAATACGGTGCTAATAGCATGAGCTTTTAGCACCGTAAAGATAGGTAATTTATACGATTGCAGATAGAGCGCCGGGCTAATTATGCGCCGTAAACTTCTTTTACAAAATCTTCATAAGAAAGCGTTTTTTCTTTAAGGTTGGCTTTCTCTTTGTATAGTGTGATTAATTTTTGGCTCATCATCTGTTCTGAAAGTCGTTTTACTTCTTCCTGGTTAGACAATACCCTAGCAGCAATGCCGTCTAGTTCCTCATCCTTAGGATCTAACTGACCGTATTGTGCCATCTGTTCTTTGATCAAATCTTTGGCAAAACTTTTAAGGTCTTCAAAACTCACTTGAAGCGCATTGGCCTCTATGATTTTCGCTTCGATAAGTTGGTATCTAAGGCCTTGTTCAGATCTTTCGTACTCTGCTTTGGCTTCTTGGTCTGTAAGTGGCTTTTCTCCGCTTGTTTGGATCCATCTGGTTAAGAATTCACCAGGTAAGTCAAATTTAGTTTGGGCAATTAAGGCTTCAGTAACATCATTCAAAAGTTTTTGGTCTGCTTGTTGTACGAATTGCTTTTCAGCGTCTTCTTTTATTTTTTGCCCCAATTCCTTTTCAGACTTCACTACATCTTTACCAAAAAGTTTGTCAAATAATTCCTGGTCTAATGCAGCAGGAGTTCGTTCGTTAATTTCTTCAATGGTAAAAACAACAGTTGTTTTAAGGTCTTTGGCTTCAGCAGCTTCTAATCCAAAAGCGCCAGCAACAGCAGCGTCTTCTTTGAAAAGTCCTTTTGTGTCTAAGCTAATTGAAGCACCTACTTCTGCTCCTTGAAGAGATGTGATTGCTTTTTTTGCTTTTAACTGGTCTAAAGTAATGGTCGTTTTTTTATCTATACCTGCTTCTTCAGAGAAGAATAAACCTGTTATTTCACTGCTAGCGGTAACGGCTTTTTCAGGACTGATTTTTCCGTATTGTTTGCGGATAGATAATACCTGATCTGCAACCATTTTTTTGTCTGCTTCTACCTTGTAGCTAGTCACTGATTTTTTAGTCTTTAGAGACACTTCAAATTCAGGAGAGAGTCCTATTTCAAAGTCAAATGAAAGTGTGTCTGCATTCCAGTCAAAAGTTTCAGATAAAACTTTAGGCAATGGATTTCCAAGAATAGATAATTTCTCTTCAGTGAGGTAGCTATTTAATTTTTCTTGTAATAGTTTGTTTACTTCTTCAACTAAAACTGATTTACCATACTGTTTTTTGATCATTCCCATAGGCACCTGACCTTTTCTGAAACCTGGGATGTTGGCTTTCTTTTTGTAGTCCAATAAGATAGTGTCTACCTTAGGTTGGAAATCTGCTTGGTCAAGTGTAATGTTAATCTCTGCGTTTAACGTATCTAACTGTTTCTTGGTGATCTTCATGCGCTTACTGCTTTTTTAAAGGCTTTTAATGGGGGGCAAAAGTAGTGCTTTTTAATAAGTACAACAATTTTTGAGTTCTCTTTTTAAATGGGTGTTATATTTTTTTAAGCTGGGGAGAACTAGACTCTAAGAAAGGCCAATGTGTCTGCAAAGAAATCCTTTGGGTTTTCTGCATGTAGCCAATGTCCTGCATTTGAAATGGACTTGAATTGGGCTTGTGGAAATTGTCTTAAGATACTCAGATGGTCTTCTGGGAGAATGTAATCAGATTGCGCACCAGATAAAAACATGCTGGGCTTCTCGAAAATAAATTCAGAAGGGAGTGCTTCACCAATAGCATCCATAGCGCCAGAAAGCACAGGAATGTTAGCCCTGAATCCAAAAGTTTCAGGGGTTTTTCTGTAAAGATTTTTAAGAAGGAATTGCCTTATCCCAGCTGATTTAATGTGGACAGACAAGATTTCCTCTGCCTGCGACCGACTGTTTAGTGGGCTGTTGTACAAGATACTCAAGGCATCTAAAATGGTTTTATGGTGTGGCGGATAGGCCTTTGGCCCTATGTCTGCAACGAGTAGTTTTTGTACTTTTTCTGGAGCTATGCCTGCAAGGTACATGGCGGTTTTACCTCCCATGGAATGCCCTAGAACCTTTGCTTTTTCAATGCCATGCTCAAGGAGGTAGTCCAAGATGTCTTCTGCCATAAGGGTGTATGAAAATTGTGAGCTGTGAAAACTTCTACCGTGGTTTCTTTGGTCTAAAAGGTGGAGGCGAAAACCAGCATCGGCGTAAGCCTTACCTAAGCTCTTCCAGTTGTCACTGGTCCCTAAAAAACCATGGAGAATAACAAGGTCTTCTCCACTTCCAAAACTATTGGCGTGTAGTAAAGGCATTAGGAAAGTGCTTTTAAGTACATGGGAATGACATTTTCTAGGCCCAAATAAAGGGATTCGCAAATGAGCGCGTGGCCTATAGAAACCTCGTCCAGTTCTTTAATTTCTGCCTTAAAAAAGCCAATGTTGTCTAGAGACAGGTCATGGCCCGCATTTACGCCTAAGCCTAAAGACCTGGCCTTGGTTGCAGCTGCCTTATAGGGCGCAATAGCGGCTTCTTTATTCCCTTGGTCAAATCCCTTTGCATAGGCTTCTGTGTACAACTCTACTCGGTCTGTACCTGTAGCTGCCGCTGCTTCTATTTGTGTTATTACAGGGTCTATAAAAATAGAGGTTCTTATACCTGCTGCTTTAAACCGTGCTATGGTATTTTTTAAAAAGTCTGCATGGGTAATAGCATCCCAACCTGCATTAGAGGTTATGGCGTCTACTGCATCTGGAACTAAAGTAACCTGGGTAGGTTTTACGTCTAATACCAGAGCAATAAATTTTTCGTTTGGATTGCCTTCTATATTGTATTCTGTGGTCACCACATTTTTAAGTTCTCTGGCGTCTTTGTAACGAATATGGCGTTCGTCTGGTCTTGGGTGAATGGTAATGCCCTCAGCACCAAATCGTTCTATGTCAGATGCAGACACGAGAAGGTCTGGCACATTTCCGCCACGTGCATTTCTGAGTGTGGCTAATTTGTTTATGTTTACGCTTAATTTTGTCATGAATTCATTGCAATTGTTCGGGAACAAAAATACAAATAAGCGAGGGCTATTCCATTTTTTAATTAGTAATTTGCAAAAAAAACAAGCGCATATTTATTTATTTAAATAATAAGGCCATTTTGAACCAATTTAAGTAGTTGTCACAGTTGTTGTTTGAGGTCTTATTTTAAGAAGTATCCACCCATTTTAGCTCAGTATATGGAGTCATTGATAGTATATAACCTGCCTTTTTTGAATCTTCAAGATTCTAAAGAGATTGTTTTAGGCCGCTTTGAGCAGGCCCAATGCGATTGGTTGGCTGTTATTGATCAAGAACGGTTTTTAGGAATGGTTTCTTTGAAAGTTTTATGTGAACTTGATTTTAATGCCTTAGATGAATTGTCTTATACTTTTATGCCAGACAGTATCTCATCAGAAACCCATTGGTTTAATTATGGGTTGGGCTTTAAAAAATTACAAGTATCCGTGGCTGCTGTGGTCACTAAAGATGGACGCTTTGTGGGTTATGTTTTTGAAAAAGATTTTATAACAGCCACGGCTTCTCTGTCGCTTTTCGAACAGGATGGCATTGTGATTGAAGTAAAAATGGCACAGTTGGATTTTTCTTTAACGCGTTTGATCACTATTTTTGAGCAAACACAACAGCAAATTTTGGGCTTAGCTACTTGGGAATGGGACAGGGAGATGAATGTATTGATAAAAATAGCGCCAAACCCTATTCAAGATACTTTGGCAGGTTTAAGGCGTTTTGGTTTTGAGATAACCTTTATTGAAGGGGAAGATCTTTTTGCCAGTATACTCAAAGATAATGCCGCTTACTTAGATACTTATTTAAATATATAATATGGTGCAATTAAACGTAGCACTTTTTGGCTATTTACCCTCTGAAATTACCGTTAAAGCTTTGGTGGGTATATTAGAGGCTATTGAAGCTGTAGGGGGAAAAGCCTCTATTGAAAATAATTTCAAGGAAGCCATAGCTTCGTTCAATGAAACATCGCTACATGCATTATTGTCCCCTTTAGGCACTTTTTCTAGTCAAGAAGAAGTGCCAAAGGAGACCTCTTTGTTTGTGAGTTTTGGTGGGGATGGGACTATGCTAAAGGCCATCACTTATATTAAAGATTCCGGCATTCCATTGGTTGGAGTCAATACAGGGAGATTGGGTTTTTTGTCTACCATAGATGTGGGTGCTGTTCAGAAAGTGATTACTGATTTTGTAGCAGGCGCTTACACCATTGAAGAAAGAAGCATGGTAGGCTTGTACACAAACCATCCTATTGACGCATTTAGAGAGGTAAATGTAGCGCTCAATGAAATTACTGTCAGCAGGAAAGATACCACAGCCATGATTACGGTAGCTACTTATTTAGATGGAGAATACCTTACTTCTTATTGGGCAGACGGTTTAATTATTGCTACGCCTACAGGTTCAACAGGCTACTCTTTGTCTTGTGGAGGTCCTGTAATGGCACCGGGGACTAATTCACTTATCTTAACACCCATTGCACCACATAATCTGAATGCAAGGCCACTGATTATAACGGACCATACAGAGATTAGGCTTGTAGTGTCCGGAAGGGAACAGCAGCATTTGGTTTCACTAGATTCTCGTATCGCGAGTATAGACAACGGCACAGAATTGGTTATTAAAAAAGCACCTTATACCCTTAAGATGGTGGCTTATACTTCGGAGAGTTTCCTAAAAACACTCCGTAAAAAACTTTTATGGGGAGAAGACAAAAGGAATTAAGTCACAATAAAAATTCTGATTAGTTGTTTTATACTTAGGCGGGCCTTAACGGTCTTTAATGACACCCTTTAAGCTTAGCACATGCGTTTCTATTTATGTATATTTTTGCTGTCTATTACTTTGGTTCAAGCCCAGACCTATGAGGCTGGCGTAATATTAGGTGGGACAAATGCCTTATCTGATGTGGGGTCTCAAAAACACTTAAGTCCTTCTAATTTTGGTTTTGGTTTATTGTTTAAATGGAATAAAAGCCAGCGATACGCCTGGAGGGCTGGTTTAAGTTATACCAATTTGAGTTTTAATGATAAAGAAGCACAAGACCCCGCTAGAATTTTAAGAAATTTAAATGGGAATACTGGTTTACTGGAACTATCCACCGGTTTAGAAGTCAATTTCTTGCCTTATAACCTTCATAGGTTTGGACCGGTATTTACCCCTTATATATACTCAGGTCTCACTGTTTTTAGGTATGATTATAATTATTTTGATTCTGGAAATCTGATGGATACCCAGAAAAAAGACATTTCTTTTGCCCTCCCAATTCATTTTGGACTTAAAGCCAGGGTGGGTTCAAATAGCATTTTAGGAGCAGAAATTGGAGTTAGATACACATTTACCGATAATTTAGATGGAAGTAACCCAATAAATTCTAATTTTGCCGTCTACCAATTTGGAAACATTAATAACAACGATTGGTATGTGTTTTCTGGAATAAGTTTCACCTATACTTTTACTAGAAAACCTTGTAGGGATTGTTTTGATTAAAAATGGAAAAAGAGATTGTACTTCATAAGGACCGCTTGCCCAAACACTTAGCCATTATAATGGATGGTAATGGACGTTGGGCTAAGGCTAAGGGAATGCCAAGAACTTTTGGTCATGAGCAAGGGGTTAAAACGGTGCGTGCCACTGTAGAGCATTGTGTGTCATTGGGTATTAAATACTTAACACTCTATACTTTTTCTACAGAAAACTGGAACCGTCCTAAATTTGAGATAGATTTATTGATGAAACTCTTGATACGATCCCTTAAAAAAGAGTTAAAAACCTTCGAGACCAACAACATTCGTTTGAACGCTATTGGAGACCTTTCTGCCCTGCCAAAGAAAGCGGTTCAAGAGTTAGAAGAAGTGATAGAAAAGACCCGAAACAACAGTGGTATGACGCTGAGTTTGGCCCTTAGTTATGGAAGTCGAGAGGAGCTTATTCAAGCCGTAAAAGCCATTAGCGTCAAAGTTAAAAATAATATAATTTCACCAGATAACATTGATGAAACCATTATAAATACCCATCTTTACACGCATGATTTGCCAGAGGTAGATTTGTTGGTGCGAACCAGTGGGGAACACAGAATTAGTAATTTTTTGCTGTGGCAAATTGCCTATGCAGAATTGTATTTTATTTCAGCTTGTTGGCCAGACTTTAGTAAAGCGCATTTAGAGTCTGCCCTAGCTAATTATCAGAATAGAGAAAGAAGATTTGGAAAAACAAGCGAACAACTTAGCAAATAAAAATTTTATTGCATCAATAACCAATGCCTTTATGGTATTGGTTCTTTTTTTTAGCAGCACCCTCCTTTTAGCCCAAGAGGGCGGATACGACGACGGTAAAAAATATATCCTTGGGGGTATTGAAGTAGTTGGCTTACAAAGCTACAATGTCCAGACTGTGAAAACTTTTACAGGATTAAGGGTAGGGCAACCCATTACTTTACCAGGAGAAGAAATTGGCGAAGTGATCAGTAAATTATGGGACTTAGAACTCTTTAGCGATATTAATTTTTTCATCACTAATATTGAAGACGAAAAAGTTTTCTTGGAATTAGAGATTATTGAAAGACCTACTTTATCTCAGGTAACTGTGTACGGCGTGAAGTCTAGAAAAGTAGACGCAATATTAACCGATACGGATTTAAAGAAAGGAAAGAAGATTACGGAGAGTTTAATTGCAAATTCAAAAAATTATCTTCAAAATAAATATAAGAAAGAGGGGTATTTAAATACTAAAGTGACTATTGCAACGGCTGCAGACACTACGGAGACCAATGCGCAGAAAATGGTCATTAACATTAACAAAGGCGCTAAGGTTAAGATTTCAGAGATTGAGTTCGAAGGAAATGACGCCCTGGGTGCGGCAAGACTTAAAAAAGCCTTAAAGAAAACTAAGGAAAAGGCTTTTTACAGGTTTTGGAAAAAATCTAAATACATTCCAGAAGATTATCAGACCGACTTGCAAAGCCTTAAAGATGCTTATGCTGAAAATGGTTACAGGGATGCTAGAATTCTCATGGATACCTTCACTAAGGTAAACGATGAAAACATTGCATTAAAAATTAAAGTAGAAGAGGGCGATAAATACTACTTTGGAGACATTAATTTCGTAGGAAACACTGTTTATACGGATAGGGGCTTGTCTCAAGTATTGGGTATTAAAAAAGGAGACACCTACAATGGAGTGCTGCTTAGAAAGCGTATCGCAGACAATACCAAACCAGACGGAGAAGATATTACCAATTTGTATCAGAACAATGGTTATTTGTTTTCTAGTATTAATCCAGTGGAAGTTTCTGCGGCCAATGATACCATTGATTTTGAAATTAGAATTATAGAAGGAAAAGAAACTTTCTTAGACCACGTCACTATTAATGGGAATGATAAGACCAATGACCATGTTATTTTCAGAGAACTCAGGACCCGTCCTGGTCAGAAATACTCTAAAGACAATATTATTAGAAGTATTAGAGAATTGGGGCAGCTGGGCTTTTTTGACGCCGAGCAAATATCGCCAGATGTTCAAAATGCAGACCCCAATACAGGTACCGTAGATTTGGCTTATAGTTTGGTAGAGGCGGGATCCAGCCAAATTGAACTCCAAGGGGGTTATGGTGGTGGTGGTTTTATTGGAACCTTAGGACTTTCTTTTAGTAATTTTTCATTGCAAAATATTTTTGATAAGGAAGCGTACAAGCCGGTTCCTATGGGTGACGGACAAACTTTTGCACTTCGTTTACAGGCGAGTAGGACTTTTAAGGTATACAGTTTAAACTTTTCTGAGCCCTGGATGGGGGGTAAAAAACCGATTAGATTCAATGTCTCTCTTTCCAGAACACAACAGTATTCTTTTGATTTTGTTGCTAGAGATGTAGATAAGGACAGGCAGTTTTCCATTACGGGTATTTCTCTTGGGTTGGCCAAGCGCCTTCAGTGGCCAGACGATTACTTTTCTGTGTCTCACGCATTGGGCTACCAACAATACGATTTTCAAAACTACAATATAGGATTGTTTAATTTTGGTAATGGAACTTCTAACTCTTTGACCTATACTTTTGGCCTTTCAAGAAAATCTTCTGGGCCTAATCCAATCTTCCCAACAGGAGGATCTAGTTTTGAGTTTTTGGCTAAGTTTACGCCACCTTTCTCTTTATTAGGATCTAAAGATTTTAAGTCTATTAAAGAAGAGAGTGATGAGATTATAGGTTTAAGGTCTGTTGGAGAAGCTTCTGCAAGCCAATTAAGGCGCTTAGAAACCCTAGAAGAATCTCGTTTTAAGTGGTTGGAATTTTACAAATTAAACTTCAAAGGAGACTGGTATAGCAGAATAGTTGGTAAATTAATTTTAAGAACCAATACGGAATTTGGTTTCTTGGGCAACTACAATCCAGACATTGGTAATGTGCCTTTCGAGCGTTTCTTTGTTGGAGGAGACGGGCTTGGTAACTTTACATTAGACGGTAGGGAAGTGGTTCAATTGAGGGGTTATGAAAATCAATCTCTTACCCCAATAGATCCTACCACAAACCAACAAGAAGGTGGGGTAGTGTACAATAAGTTCTCTATGGAAATGCGTTATCCCATTACATTAAAACCATCTGCATCTATTTATGGATTGGCTTTTGTGGAGGGTGGAAACGCCTTTAATACCATTCAGGAATTTAACCCCTTTGATATAAAAAGATCAGCTGGAGTAGGGGTGCGTATTTTTATGCCTGCTTTTGGTTTGTTGGGAATAGACTTTGGTTATGGTTTTGACGCAGACAATCAGCCTGGTTCTGTGGGACCATCAGGATGGCAGACACACTTTATCATTGGACAGCGTTTTTAATATTTATTATATTTAAGTATCACAAAGACAATTACATACCTACTATTTGTTTTTTGGCTTGGTTTGAGTAGCGTTCACGCTCAAAGACAGGCCAGGGTAGCCTATATAGATATGGATTATATATTGTCTAAATTGCCTTCTTATTTGGAGGCACAACGTTCTTTAGAAGACCGCGTAGGAGGCTGGCAAATGGAAATAGCCGCTAGAAAATTAGCCCTGGAGACATTAGAGAATGACTTGTCTGCGCAAAAAGCACTACTCACGCCAAGCCTGGTTGAGGAAAAAGAATTAGAAATTCAATCTGCCAAGGCATCTTTGGTCGCTTACCAGCAACAGCGATTTGGGGTTCAAGGAGATTTATTCGCCTTGAGAACTTCTATTGTTCAACCCATACAGGATTTGGTCTTTAATGAGGTGCAGCGATTGGGAAAAGAAAAAGGGTATGACCTCATCCTGGATAAGTCAGATGGAAGTACTACTATTTTATTCGCGAACGAACGTTTTAATTTGAGTAATTTAGTCATTAGAGCTTTGAGTAGGCAAGACATGAGTGCCAATATGGTGCTTAGTGATGCAGAAATAAATCAAGGTTCAGAAGAAGACGCTCCTGTAAATGAAGCCTTAGAAGATAAGGCGGCAGAAGAACTTGAAAAGATAAATTCAAAGGAACAACAGATTGCCGAAAAGAAAGCAGCACAGCAAAAATTGAGGGAAGATAGGTTAAAAGCCTACGAGTTTCGGAAGCAAAAACTAAAAGAAGCAAGAGAAAAAAAGAAATCTGACAAACTTCCTGCCCAACAAAAAGACAGTATACCAGAATAAATTTTATATTTGAACACTAGATTTAACAACAAACAAAAAATTAACATTCAATTTAATTAACACGATGAAGAATTTAAAGAAAATAGCCGTTGCATTATTCCTATTTGTAGCTGCGACAAGTTTTGCGCAAGCCCAAAGCAAAGTAGCGCATATTAATGTACAAGCGTTATTATCTGAGATGCCAGAGATGAAGGCGGCAGATGCTGAATTAAAGAAATTGCAGGAAACTTACAGAGCAGATATTGAAGATTCAATGACTGAGTTGAGAAACAAATACACTTTGTATTCGAATGAGTCTGCTTCAAAGACACAAGAAGAAAACGAAAAAAGAGCTTTAGAGCTTCAAGGTTTTGAAAAATCAATTAACGAAGCACAACAAGCTGCACAGCAGGAATTGCAAAAAAAGCAGGCTGAGTTATTTGCTCCTATCTCTGAAAAAGCTAAAGCAGCCATTGAAAAAGTGGCTACCGCACAAGGTTTTGACTATGTTTTAGACGCTACTCAAGGATATGGTTTATTGGTGTCTAGAGGTAAAAACTTAATGACAGACGTTAAAAAAGAATTGGGATTCTAAGATAATTTCCCATCTTTGTTCAGATAAAGCCGCCTCTTTAGAGGCGGTTTTTTTATTTTAGTAGTATGAGTAATTCTTTTGGTCCTATTGGTTTTTTTGATTCTGGAGTAGGGGGCACTTCTGTTTGGTCTGCCGTGAACAACCTATTGCCTAATGAATCTACCATTTACGTGGCAGACAGTGCCAACGCACCCTATGGAGAAAGAAGCGCAGAAACTATTTTAGCTTTATCTATTAAAAACACAGACTTTCTAATCAGCAAAGGTTGTAAGCTGATTGTGGTGGCTTGTAATACTGCTACAACCAATGCAATAGCCGTACTCAGAGAAAAATATACAATTCCTTTTATAGGTATTGAGCCCGCAATTAAACCAGCAGCTTTGCAAACACTCACTGGGAAAGTGGGCCTGTTGGCTACCAAGGGCACCCTTGGTAGTGCACTGTTTCATAAAACAGTCCTTGAGAATGCAGGGGGGGTTGAAATTATTGAGCAGGAAGGTACTGGATTGGTCGCTTTAATCGAAGGTGGTTTTGCAGACGGAGAGGAGGTGGCTGAGCTTTTGAAATCCTATTTATTACCTATGCAGGAAAAAGGGATTGACCGCCTGGTCTTAGGTTGTACGCACTATCCTTATTTAATCCCTGCCATAAAAAAAATACTGTCGTCTCGTATAGAAATAATAGATGCTGCTGGCGCTGTGGCCAAGCAAACCAAAAACGTATTACAAAAAGAAGGTTTATTGATCGGTGAGGGCACAACTGAAAGTTTGGCCGGAGATAGTCCGATTTTTAACACTGTAAGCCATGATTTCTACTCGAATGGCGCTACGGATGTATTGAAAAGTTTTATGCCTTCAGGACCTCGTATGACACTTCATTACAGCACTGACTTTTAAACCCAGTTAGGCAAGTCTTTCGTATCGTTCAAAAGTATATGCATAGGCATGTTTTTCATCTGCAGGCATAGGAGTTTTTTGAATGCACTCGAAATCTTTGGTTAAAATTTCAGGAAAAAAGGCGTGGGCCGGGAGGCTCACATGTACCCGAGTGAGTTCAATGGAGGTGGCTAAAGGATATCCTATTTTGTATATTTCCCCACCCCCAATGATAAATACCTTTGCTTCTGTTTTACAGGCCTCTAAAGCGGCTTCTAGGGAGAAGTTAACGGCACAGTCTGGATGGTCAATCTGGTAGTCTTTATTTCTTGTAATGACCAAATGTTTTCTATTGGGCAGTGGTTTTGGAAAACTCTCAAAGGTCTTACGTCCCATGATAATGGTATGGCCACTGGTGAGGGTTTTAAAGTGTTTAAAGTCCAAAGGAAGGTGCCACAGCAAGTCATTGTCTTTTCCAATGGCATTGTTCTCTGCAGCTGCAGCAATCATACAAATTTCTCTCATAGCTTAAATGGCTACTGCGCCTTTAATGTGGGGGTGTGGATCGTAATTTTCTAGAGTGAAATCTTCAAAGTCAAAATCAAAAATATCTTTAATTTCAGGATTTAAAGTCATTTTTGGCAGGTCTTTGGGTGTTCTGCTGAGTTGAAGTTCAATTTGCTCCATGTGGTTGTTGTAAATATGGGCGTCACCGAAAGTATGAATAAAATCTCCTGCTTCAAGCCCACAAACCTGTGCCATCATCATGGTGAGTAGGGCATAGGAGGCAATGTTAAAGGGGACGCCTAAAAAAATGTCGGCAGATCGTTGGTAGAGTTGGCAGGATAGTTTCCCTTCTGCCACATAGAATTGAAAAAATGCATGGCAAGGCGGGAGTGCCGCTTTTCCCTTGGCTACATTCTCTTCAAAGGAAGTTTTAGGGTCTGGAAGGACACTTGGGTTCCAGGCAGAAACAATCATTCTTCTGCTATTTGGATTTTCTTTTATGCTTTGAATGACTTCTTTGATCTGATCAATTTCTTCTCCATTCCAGTTGCGCCACTGCTTGCCATAAACTGGACCTAGGTCGCCATTGCTGTCTGCCCATTCATTCCAAATACGCACTCCATTCTCCTGCAGATAGCCAATATTGGTGTCTCCTTTTAAGAACCATAGAAGTTCATATACTATAGATTTAAGGTGAAGTTTTTTAGTGGTTACCATAGGAAAACCTTCACTGAGGTTAAACCTCATCTGGTATCCAAAAACACTGAGGGTTCCTGTACCTGTTCTGTCTCCTTTTTGAACACCGTTTTTTAAGACGTGATTCAATAAATCGTGGTATTGCTTCATGGGTTATTTTTTCTTCTATAAAGGTATAAGCTGTAAGCAGAAAATGCCAAGGTTTAAGCGCAGATTATTAAAAACTTATTAACGAAAACCCTTTGTTAAATTGAGTTTACTCAAAGAGATTGCTTAGGTAGTTGGGCTAGCTTTGCTATAAGAAAATGGGCTTACCCTAAAATCATTCCAGCTATTGTAGCAGAAAGTAAAGAGGCCAATGAACCGCCTAAAACAGCCTTCAAGCCAAAGGCAGATAAGGTTTTTCTCTGTCCTGGGGCAAGTGATCCAATCCCACCAATCTGAATACCTATTGAGGCAAAATTGGCAAAGCCACATAGCATATAAGTGGCCATTATAACTGATTTACTATAACTAAAATGAGTGGCACTACTCACTTCCTTGAGTGTAGCCAACTGTGTGTAGCCTACAAATTCGCTAGAGGCTAATTTAATACCTAATAATTGTCCCATAAGAAACATGTCTTCTGCCGCAACGCCAATGACCCACATGAGTGGCCCAAATACGGTTCCAAGGATAGCCTCAAGAGAAAGACTAGAGTAGCTGCTGTTTGCGGCTATCCATTCATTGAGTGAGGTGACGTCTCCAACCCAGTTAAAAATTCCATTGAAAAGGGCTATAAAAGCTACAAACACCAATAACATGGCGCCTACATTTACTGCAAGCTTTAATCCTTCGGAAGTTCCATTAGATATGGCGTCTAAAAAGTTAGATCCAATTTTCTCAGTAGAGACATGTACGTCAGTACTAATTTTTTCTGTCTGTGGGTATAATATTTTAGAAATAATAATGGCTCCGGGTGCTGCCATGACTGATGCTGCCAATAAGTGACGGGCAAATTCTAACCTTAACACAGGGTCGTCTCCACCTAAAAAACCAATATAAGCAGCCAGTACGCCTCCTGCCACCGTAGCCATTCCGCCTATCATTACCAATAGAATTTCAGACTTGCTCATCTTTTCTAAATAAGCCTTAATAAGTAAAGGGGCTTCTGTTTGTCCTAGGAAAATATTCCCAGCAACAGACAGGCTTTCCGCTCCAGAAATTCCTAAAGACTTAGTGAGCAGCCATGCAAGGCCTTTGACTACTTTCTGTATTACACCAAGGTAAAAAAGTACTGAGGTTAAAGCAGAGAAAAATATAATGGTAGGGAGTATTTGGAACGCAAAGATGTAGCCAATAGAGGGGTTGTTGAGGTCCAATAAGTTGCCTAGTAAAAACTTACTTCCCACTAGGGTGTAATCTAGGATATTGACAAAAATTTGTCCTACGAAGCTAAACCCTTTTTGTATCAGAGGTATTTTTAATATTCCAATAGCCAAGATTATTTGGATACTGAGACCAATACCGACCATCTTCCAATTAATAGCGCGTTTGTTAGAGGAAAACACAAAGGAAATTCCAATTAAAAAGAGCATTCCTAGCAATCCCCTCCCCAAACTTTTCATAGAAAAAGAGGCATTTGGAATAATGGTTTCAGGGCCCGATTGGGTTTGAATGTCAAGAGTGTTTAGGCTGGTTTCAACAACAGACAGTGCAGTGGGTGCTGCTTCTAAAGTGGCGCTGCCAAGACCAATGAATAGAACAAGAACAGCAGTTAAAATAGAAAACTTCAAGTATTTTGACATCTTAATTTCTTTTGGATATTTCATCTCTGATTCTAGCAGCTTTTTCGTAATCTTCTGCTTTAACTGCTTTGTCTAAAGCTGCTTCTAGTCCGTTTAGGTCTAACTTTTTTAAATTATTTTCTGGAGCTATTTCATTCATAGCGTCTGTAGGTATTTCTCCAAGATCAGTCGGTATTTCTTTTACGGATAGGTTTATTCCCGCTTTACTCAATATGCTTTCATAAGTAAAAATAGGGGCGTTAAAGCGTAAGGCCAATGCTATGGCATCACTAGTTCTGGCGTCAAAAACAGCTTCAACACCTTCTTGTTCACAAACAATATTGGCGTAAAATACGCCGTCTATAAGTTTGTGAATGATTACTTTTTTTAAGCCAATATGAAAGTGCTGCGCAAAATTTTTAAATAAATCGTGGGTCAAGGGCCTAGGAGGACTAATTTCCTTTTCAAGGGCTATGGCAATGGATTGAGCCTCAAAGGCACCAATAACTATGGGGAGTTTTCGGTCTCCCTCCATTTCATTGAGGATTAGTGCATAGGCCCCATTTTGGGTTTGACTATACGAGATCCCTTTTATTTTTAATGGAATTAAGGTCATAGTTTAAAGGTCATAAAAAAAGGCCAATTAATAAAATAATCAGCCTTGTATGGTGTGGCCCAGTTTAAGGGGCGCAATTTAATAAATTTTAAGCGTTCTGTGCTTTAAAAGCTTTTAATTTTTCAATTAGTTCAGGGACAACCGTAAAGGCGTCTCCTACTATTCCGTAGTCTGCCGCTTTAAAGAATGGTGCTTCTGGATCTGTATTAATCACCACTTTTACTTTTGAGGCACTCACCCCTGCTAAATGTTGTATGGCTCCAGAGATTCCAATGGCAATGTATAGGTTAGTGGCTACAGGCTTTCCTGTCTGTCCTACGTGTTCTCCATGAGGCCTCCATCCAAGGTCTGATACTGGTTTTGAACAAGCAGTAGCTGCTCCTAAGACATTGGCTAAATCTTCAATTAAACCCCAATTTTCTGGTCCTTTAAGTCCCCTTCCTCCAGATACAACCACATCTGCGTCTGCAATGGTTGCTTTTCCGCTTACTTTATCTACTGAGGTTGTTTTAGTGGCAAATAAACGATCTTCTAAATTGGGTGAAAAAGCTGTGACACTAGCGCTGGTTTCTTTTTCATGAATGCCATAAGAGTTGTTGGCTACGCCAATCATTTTAATGGATCCAGTGAGTTCTGTGTGGGCAAAGCCTTTGTTGCTAAAAGCAGTTCTCTTCACAACAAAAGGGGCAGTGCTCTCTGGAAGAGCCACTACATTGGGGGCAAAACTTGCACCCAATTGAGCCGCTAAAAGAGGGCTTAAGAACTTACTGTCTGCAGAGCTACTCACAAGTAATACTTGTGCGTTAGCCTCTTTGGCTGCTTGGGCTATAGCTGTTGCGTATGCCTTGGCATTAAAAGTATCTAATTTGGCTTCTTTAATGGCTAATATTTTAGCCACTCCATAAGACTGTAGTTGGCTCGCATCTGATGGATTTATAGCAACAGCGACACAATCAGTGCCCAATTGCTCTGCTAATGCAGCGCCATAAGAAGCCACTTCAAATGCATTTTTCTTAAAAACCCCTTTTTCTGTTTCGGTATATATAAGTACGGACATAATAATGTGTTTTATGGCTAGGTTATAAAACCTTGGCTTCGTTGTGTAATAAAGAAATGAGCTGGTCTATATTGGTTGGATCAATCATTGTTACAGCGCCTTTGGCCTCTGGTTTACTAAAAGATATCTCTTTGGTATGCGACTCAGAAGTAGTTGCAGGTCTAACGTGAAGCGGCTTTTGTCTGGCCATCATAATTCCCCTCATATTTGGAATGCGTAGATCGCTTTCTTCTACCAATCCCTTTTGCCCTCCAATAACCAGTGGAAGTTGGGTGCCCAATGTTTCTTTACCACCATCTATCTCTCTTATAGCTGTAGCGTTATTTCCATCTATCTCTAAAGAGATACAATTGGTTACGTATTGGTAATCCAATGCGCTCGCTAAAAACCCTGGTACCATTCCGCCATTGTAATCTATAGATTCTCTTCCAGCAATCACCAAGTCAAAACCTATTTCTTTTACTAGTGCAGCCAATTCTTGGGCAACAAAAAATCCATCTGTCGCAGGAGCATCTATTCTATAAGCTTCATCTGCACCAATGGCAAGTGCTTTCCTTAGGGTAGGTTCTACAGAGGCATCACCCACGGTAACTACTGCTACACTAGCGCCTTGCTTTTCTTTAAACCACATGGCTCTGGTGAGTCCAAATTCATCATTTGGATTAATGACAAATTGAACACCAGCTGTATCAAAAGCGGTGTTGTTATCTTTAAAATTGATTTTAGAAGTAGTGTCTGGGACATTACTTATACACACGAGTATATTCATCTCAAATTATGCTTTAAATTCTGAACCACTAAGATAAGAATAATTTATAATTTACTATGCATGCATAGTAAATTTTATTGTTTTTTTAATCTTTATGAATTCCCAAATAAGATATTTATTGCTTATTTTTGCGTGCGTTTTAAGACATACCTATGAAAACATTACAGTTTAGAGAAGCCATAGCAGAAGCTATGTCAGAAGAAATGAGAAAAGACCCTTCTATTTATTTAATGGGAGAAGAAGTAGCGGAATACAATGGTGCTTACAAAGCTTCAAAAGGAATGCTAGATGAATTTGGTCCAGAGAGGGTGATAGATACGCCTATTTCTGAACTAGGATTTGCTGGAATTGGTATAGGGTCTGCTATGAATGGGAACAAACCTATCATAGAATTCATGACTTTTAACTTTGCCTTAGTAGGGATTGACCAAATTATTAACAATGCGGCTAAGATCAGACAAATGTCTGGAGGTCAGTTTAACTGTCCTATAGTCTTTAGAGGACCTACTGGCTCAGCGGGTCAATTGGGTGCAACCCACTCACAAGCCTTTGAAAATTGGTTTGCTAACACCCCTGGTTTAAAAGTAGTGGTGCCTTCTAATCCAAAAGACGCTAAAGGTTTATTAAAAGCAGCCATCCAAGATCCAGATCCTGTTATTTTCATGGAATCTGAGCAAATGTATGGAGATAAAGGAGAAGTTCCTGAGGGAGAATACACCATCCCATTAGGTGTAGCAGATGTGATTAGAAATGGATCAGATGTCACGGTAGTTTCATTTGGTAAAATTTTAAAAGAGGCTCTAAAAGCTGCAGACACGCTGTCTGGGCAAGGGATATCTTTAGAGATTATAGATTTAAGGACCATCCGTCCTTTAGACATGGACACCATTATTAGCTCTGTTAAAAAAACCAACAGATTGGTTATTCTTGAAGAAGCTTGGCCTTTTGGAAGTATTGCTTCTGAAATTGCCTTCCAGGTTCAAGACAAAGCCTTTGATTACTTAGATGCTCCAGTACAGAAGATTAACACAGCAGACACGCCAGCACCATATTCTCCCGTCTTGTTGGAAGAATGGTTGCCTAGTGCACAAGATGTGATAGACGCGGTAAACCGTGTCATGTATACCAAAGCATAAGATATAATAAATTACAAGCCCTCCTCATGGAGGGCTTTTTTAGCCTTCGATTCCCCAGTCTGTCCACTTATTGTTTGGTGTTTATGAACCCATTCAAACCTACTATGAAAAAATATATTCTATTTCTTTTGTGGCTTACAGGCATGGTCCTACAAGCCCAAACTAAGGTCAGCGGAAACGTAAAAGATACAGACGGCTTTCCTATCGCATTTGCCAATGTACTTTTTCCGGGGAGCACCATTGGAACCATTACCAATGACGACGGTTCCTTTTATGTAGCGTCTGACCAGACCTACACCCAACTTTCCGTTTCATTTATTGGATTTAAAACCGTCCTTTTGGTTTTGGATAAAGGAAGTAATTACGGGCTAGAAATTGTTCTGGAGGCGGCTGCGGAACAACTACAGTCTGTGACACTAGTTTCAGGAAAGCAGTCAAAAAAGAACAATCCCGCCATTGATATTTTACGAAAAATTTGGGCCAAAAAACGCAGTAATGGACTGGGTAAATACAAGCAATACGCCTATGATAAGTATGAGAAAATAGAATTTGACCTCAATACCATAGATTCTGCACTGATGCAAAGCAAGCTGTTTAAAGGCTTGGAATTTGTATTTAAAGATTTAGATACCTCTGGCATTACTGGAAAAACCTATTTGCCTATTTTTTTAAATGAAACAGTTTCTAAGGTATACGGAGACAACGAAATTAAGGAAGAAAAAGAAGTCGTTAGGGGAGTTAAAAATTCTGGTTTTAACGGGAATCAGGCCATTATGGCCTACCTAAAAGACCTGTATGCTACTTATGATATTTACGACAATTACCTAAACTTTTTTGGAAAGTCATTTACGTCACCCCTTTCCAGGACGGGTATTGACACTTATAATTATGTGTTGTCAGACTCTACTTTTATTGGAGATAAATGGTGCTACAACATTATCTACTACCCCAGAAGAAAGAGTGAATTGACTTTTAAAGGAGATTTCTGGGTTAATGACAGCACTTTTGCCATAGCTAAAATAAATATGGCCATGACCAAAAGCGCCAATTTGAATTGGGTTAAAGAGCTGTATGTGGAGCAAGATTTTGAGGTGTTGAGTGATTCAGTCTTTTTATTAAAGCGGGAATCTATGTTGTCAGATTTTAGCTATAGCAATAAAGAAAAGTCTAAGGGCGTATACGGCAAACGCACTACCGTTTACGATGGTTTTGAGTTTGACGTTCCAAAGGCAAGGCGCTTTTATGCAGAAGATTACAATGCCTTAAGACCTGACTTATTTGAACGCGATCCGAGTTTTTGGGCAGCCAATAGACTAGAATCGCTCAACAAGGACGAGGCAGGCATTTACACATTAATAGATACCCTTAAAACAGTGTCAAAATTCAAGACCTACTATAGTTTGGTTTCTATTTTAGAGTCTGGATATATTGAATTGGACAAGTTAAATATGGACATTGGAGATGTGTACAGTGTTTTTGGTTACAACCAGGCAGAGGGAAATAGACTTAGGGCAGGCGCAAGAACTTTTAGGGGCCAAAACGACCTTTGGCGATTAGAAGGGTATTTGGCGTATGGTTTTTCCGATAAAAAATTCAAACATGGTTTTTTTGCTCAAGCCGTTTTAGATCCCAAAATCCGCCTGTTAATTTCAGGTGGACACAGAAGGGATGTAGAGCAATTGGGACTCAGTCTTACGGCTACCAATGACTTAATGGGGCGTAGTATTGCCTCTTCTTCTGTATTTACTGTAGGGAACAATGATAAATTGTCTCAGATTAACCTCACAGCACTTACAATTAGTGCTGAGCCAGTTAAAAACCTAACTATGTCACTGGGTGCTTCTTACAGGATGGTTCAAGCGGCTTTGCCGGAATTATTTCCGCTAGATTTCGTTTATGAACCCACCATACTAGGGCGTAAAAACAGTTTAAATCAACTCGATTTCACGGCTAGAATGCTTTATACTCCAGGAAGAAAAGTGATTGGTTATGGGGTAGATCCAAAACCGGTGAATGAAGATTATCCCAGACTAATGTTGCAGTATGTGCACGGTCAGAAAAATCTATTTGATTCGGACTTTAATTTCAACAGGCTACAATTGTCTTACACCAGACCTTGGCAGCTAGGGGGTATAGGAACCTTGAGGACCAGTGTAGAAGCGGGAAGGACTTTTGATCCACTTCCTTTGGCGCTATTACATGTGGTACCAGGAAACCAAACCTTATTTACTATTTACAACACTTTTCCCAATTTAGACTTTTATGAATTTGTGACTGACACCTATGTGTCTGGCCATTTAGAGCACAATTTTAATGGACGTCTTTTTTCTAGAATTCCTTTTTTAAGGGCTTTAAACCTGAGGGAAATTATAGGTGTTAGGGGGGTGTGGGGAACTCTTTCTGCAGAAAACATCGCGTTAAATGCCCCCAGTAACTTTACTTTAAATGCCCCAGATAAAAACGCTTATTGGGAGTACAGTTTGGGGATTGGCAATATATTTAAGGTGTTTAGGATAGATGCTAACTTTAGGGGTAATTACCTTGATGTACCAGGAGCCAGGCCTTTTAGCATAACCGGAAGTTTTGGTTTTGGGTTTTAAGAATTTTATTGGAGGTTACAAAGAGGTCTTCATTGCACAAAAATAATCTATCACCTTTATGGCGTGGATTAATTTAAATGGATCCTGCATTCTTCTAATAGCGCTATTACATAGGCAATGAAAATTTCATTATAAGCTGCTTTAGAACAGCAGTTGGCCTCTAGGAATTTGAAGACAAAAAAAACAGCAAAGTAGTTAGTATAAACCAAGGATTGGACGTATTTTTGCCCCCTGAAAAATAAATAGATTAAAGATTATGAGCGAGAAAAATATAACCTCTTTTGATGTCTTAATTGAGATACCTAAAGGAAGTAGAAATAAATACGAGTACGACTTTAAGTTAAAGAAAATTCGTTACGACCGAATGATATTTTCTTCTATGATGTATCCAGCAGATTACGGATTTGTACCAGAAACATTGGCTTTAGATGGAGATCCATTAGATGTTTTGGTCTTGGTTACAGAGCCTACCTTTCCTGGCTGTGTCATGGAAGTGAAACCTATTGGTGTATTCCATATGGCAGATGAAAAAGGCCCAGATGAAAAAATAGTTTGCGTACCAGTTTCTGATCCAAATTGGAATAAAGCCAATGATTTGTCTGACTTAAACCCACATTTGATCAAAGAAATAGAGCACTTCTTTAAGGTGTACAAAGACCTTGAAAAGAAAAAAGTAGATGTTGGCGGATGGGGAGACGTTCACGAGGCCAAAGAAATTGTGGCCAAGTGCTTGAATCGTTTTAAAGATTCAGACGTTCCATTAGCTGAGGTAACTATTAAGTAGACTGAGCAAAAAAAATTCAAAAAGGCGCCCCGCAGGGGCGCCTTTTTTTTTAACGCATATTTTGCTACATTAGGGGGCTTATAACATAAACTAAACTTAAACTCAATTACTTATTTATGGAATCTAATATTATTTTTCTTCCTATAGCCTTAGCTGTTTTAGGATTATTATTCATGTTTGTTAAAATGGCATGGGTTAAAAAACAGCCCGCTGGCGATGAAAAAATGCAAGGCATTTCTAAAGCCATCAAGGAAGGAGCGCTCGCCTTTTTAGGAGCAGAATACAGGCTTTTAGCCATTTTTGTGGTTATTGCCTCTGTGGCATTATACGGAATATCATTGGTGGTAGAAACCACCAGTTGGATGATTGTGCCCGCTTTTATTTTTGGGGCCATTCTATCTGCTTTAGCGGGAAATATAGGGATGAGAATTGCCACAGATTCCAACGCAAGAACAGCAGAAGCAGCCAAGACCAGCTTACCACAAGCATTAAAAGTATCTTTTAGTGGTGGTACCGTAATGGGTTTAGGGGTGGCTAGTTTAGCGGTTTTAGGACTCAGTTTATTGTTCTTATTTTTCTTAGGCCAATTTATGGGTGCAGATGGAAGCTTTTACGAGAATATGACCGTAGTACTAGAAACGCTCGCCGGATTCTCCTTAGGAGCAGAATCTATTGCACTTTTCGCTCGTGTGGGTGGGGGTATTTATACCAAAGCGGCAGACGTAGGCGCAGATTTAGTAGGAAAAGTAGAAGCAGGGATTCCTGAAGACGACCCAAGAAACCCAGCCACTATTGCAGACAACGTAGGAGACAATGTAGGCGACGTTGCCGGAATGGGGGCAGACCTTTTTGGCTCTTATGTAGCAACCGTATTGGCCGCAATGGTATTGGGGAATTACTTAATTAAAGACATGTCTGCTGGAGGATCATTCACAGATGTATTTAACAATATGGGCCCTATTTTATTGCCTATTGTGATAGCAGGTGTAGGGATTTTAGCCTCTATAGTAGGAACTTTCTTAGTGAGAATTTCCTCAAACGATGCTAAAGAATCTCAAGTGCAACGCGCATTAGACACGGGTAACTGGGTAGCCATTGCACTGACTTTAGTAGCCTCTTGGTTTTTAATAGATTGGATGCTTCCAGCCACCCTTCAGATGAATTTCTTTGGCGAGGGTATTAAAGACATTCCTTCCATTAACGTATTTTATGCAGCCTGTATTGGACTGGCGGTAGGTGCCTTAATTTCTTTTGTTACAGCATATTACACTTCATTGGGTAAAAAACCTGTCATGGATATAGTGGAGAACAGTTCTACAGGGGCTGCCACCAACATTATTGCAGGATTAGCGGTGGGAATGAAATCTACCTTTTCTTCGGTTATTTTATTCGCAGCCGCCATATACGGATCTTATGAATTGGCCGGTTTTTATGGGGTGGCGCTTGCGGCATCGGCCATGATGGCCACCACAGCCATGCAATTAGCCATAGACGCATTTGGACCCATTGCAGACAACGCAGGAGGGGTAGCAGAAATGAGTGAATTGGCCCCAGAAGTAAGGGAGCGTACAGACATTTTAGACTCGGTAGGAAACACTACTGCAGCCGTTGGTAAAGGTTTTGCTATTGCCTCTGCAGCACTAACTGCCTTGGCCTTATTTGCTGCCTACGTGACTTTCACCGGGATTGACGGGATCAATATATTTAAAGCAGACGTGTTGGCCATGCTATTTGTAGGAGGAATGATCCCAGTGGTCTTCTCTGCATTGGCCATGCAATCTGTAGGAAAAGCTGCCATGGAAATGGTACAAGAGGTGAGAAGACAGTTCCGTGAAATTCCAGGAATCATGGAAGGAACTGGTACGCCAGAATACGCTAAATGTGTAGACATTTCTACCAAAGCAGCCCTTAGAGAAATGATCTTGCCAGGTTTAATTACCATCATTACCCCAATTTTTATTGGACTGGTTTTTGGTGCAGAACCTTTAGGAGGGTATATGGCTGGTGTTTGTGTGAGTGGTGTTATGTGGGCTATTTTCCAAAACAATGCTGGAGGTGCTTGGGACAACGCTAAAAAGTCTTTTGAGGCTGGTGTAATGATTAACGGAGAAATGACTTATAAAGGTTCAGACGCGCACAAAGCTGCGGTTACTGGAGATACGGTGGGAGATCCTTTTAAGGATACCTCAGGACCTTCTATGAATATTTTAATTAAGTTAACCTGCCTTGTGGGTCTGGTGATTGCCCCTATTTTGGGAGAAGGACATACCTCAGAAGGATTGCATGAATCTCACCAAGAGATCTCAGTTTCTGTGAATGCGACTTCTAACGACCAAGACCAGGTGTCTGCAAGTGTAGTTTACACCATTACTGAAAATGGTGAAACTAAAACAGTAGAGCGTGTATTTGAAGGTACAGAAGCCAGTGTGCAGGAAGAGTTGGCTGCCTTTCAGGCCGACATAGACAGCCAATCCGGTAGTGAGATTAGCATTGAAATTCAAAAAATGGACGTGCGTAAATAAACACTCAAACATAAGGGCTTAGCCCCAAAAAGCCCATGGCCATTTGGTTATGGGCTTTTTTATACAACAGAAAAATATGTCATTGATTAAAACAGCCGTCTACCACCACTGTGAATCTTATTTGCGTCAAAAAGCCAAAGGCTATTTAAGTCAAGACCAATCTTTACTTGAATCTCTAGATAGTGAAGGGAAAAGCTCTGCCGGAGACAAACACGAAACCGGTCGCGCCATGATTCAGCTAGAGCGAGAAAAATTAGCACAACAACGCGAACGCAATGATCAAGATATAAAGACACTGGACGCTTTGAAAAATAAGACCACTACAGTACATATAGCTCCTGGTGCCTTAGTGAATACCAGTTTGGCTAGTTATTTTTTGGCCGTCCCGGCCGATGCCTTCTCCCACAACGACAAAAAAATCTACTGCATCTCTCCCCAAAGTCCCATAGGGCAATTACTACTCGGCAAAAAAGCTGGAGAATCCTTTTCCTTTAGAGGAAATAGTATAAAGGTGTTGGAGGTTCTTTGAGTTTAAAACAAACCATTAATCTCCGCGTCTATTTTTTCAATGATGGTTCCCAAGTCTTCTGGTTTGGATACAAAATCTAATGGGTCTACATCTATGACCAATAATTTACTATTGGTGTATCCGTGTGCCCACGCTTCATAGCGTTCGTTTAGTCTGCTGAGGTAGTCTATAGAGATGGTATTTTCGTATTCACGGCCTCTTTTTTGAATTTGACTGACCAAATTGGGTACAGAGCTCCTAAGGTAGATTACTAGCTCTGGTGGTTGCACTAATTTTTCCATCAGTTCAAACAACTGTTTGTAGTTGTTAAAATCTCTATTGGTCATTAGCCCCATAGCGTGTAAGTTAGGGGCAAATATAAAGGCGTCTTCATAAATGGTCCTGTCTTGGATAATATTTTTACCGGATTCTCTAATCTCTAGAATTTGTCTGTACCTGCTGTTGAGAAAGAAAATTTGGAGGTTAAAACTCCACCTTTCCATTTGATTGTAGAAGTCATCTAAGTATGGATTGTCTTCTACTTCTTCAAAGTGTGCATCCCAGTTATAGTGCTTAGAGAGTAATTGTGTGAGCGTGGTTTTTCCAGCTCCAATGTTTCCGGCAATGGCTACATGCATACTTTTTGGTATTTGGTTAGGTTATTGTCTTCCTATATAAGGGGGCAACAAGATACCTAAATTCTACAATTTTATAAAATCTAAATGACTAAAAGTATTTGCCATTTTTGGATGATAGGCTTTTTTCTATTTTGAAGGAGGATTTTTTTATTTTAGATTAAACTTTTCACAAATCCTTTAGTCAAAGGTTAAACACTTAATCATTATGAACACATTTTTTAAGACGCTTTTTATAATCATAGTAGTGCAAACAGTTGGAGCTGCTCAAGACTTTCAGGGGACGGCTACCTATATGTCCAAATCAACGGTAGACATGAATTTCGGAGGCAGACAAATGCCTGAAGCCCAAAAGAAGCTGATTCAAGAGCGCATGAAGTCTATGCTTGAAAAGACTTTTGTGTTGAATTTTGACCGAACCAAATCCACTTATCAAGAGGAGCAAAAATTAGATCAGCCTGGTGCAGGAGGCGGAGGCGGAATGCGGTTTATGGGTTTAGGTGGTGGTTCTGGAGCCTATTATAAAGACATACAGGCCCAAACCTATACAAACGAGACAGACATTTTTGGAAAGCCCTTTTTGGTAGAGGATACTTTAAAGCCCTTGGCTTGGACCATGACCGCAGAAACAAAGCAAATAGGACAATACACCTGCTATAAAGCCACTGCTGTCAAACCACTAGACACCACCATGAGATCTATGTTTGGTAGAATGAGGCCAGGACAAAGGGGTAATAGCACAGCTGAAAATGAAAAAGGGCTTACTACTGAAAAGGATTCAACTAAAACCAATAAAGAAGGAGAAAATTCTTTGGCATCCAGAATAGAGATGCCCAGTGAAGTAATCGTGACCGCCTGGTATACTTTGGATATTCCAATTAGCCAAGGACCTGGAGAATATTGGGGATTACCGGGACTTATCTTGGAGGTTTCTGAAGGTAGAACCGCTATTTTATGTTCTAAAATCACTTTAAACCCCAAGGAAACTTTAACGATAGAGGCCCCTAAAAAGGGTAAGAAAATTTCACAAAAAGAATACCAAGAGACCATGACTAAAAAGGCATTGGAAATGTCGGAACAATTTAGAGGCAGGGGTAGGTCTGGAGGTCACAGTATTATGATTCGCAATTAATGAAAAAAAGTTTAAAATATGTCTTGGCTACACTTTTGTTTGGCATTGTACAATTGGTTCAAGCACAAAAAGTAACCATTACAGGAGTCGTTAAAGATTCTTTGGGTGTGGGTTTAGATATGGCCAATGTAGTGGCTATTAATGAGGCCACTAAAGCCTTAGATGGTTTTGGTATTACGGATCCAAATGGCCGCTATAAAATTATAGTCAATGCCAATACCACTTATAGGGTCAAGGTGAGTTATATTGGTTTCACACCAAAAGAGTATCTGGTTACGACCACTTTACAGGATTTTTTAAAGGATGTGTCACTAGACCCCCAGGCAGAGGCCTTAGATGAGGTGGAGCTTACTTATGAAATTCCAGTGACCATTCAGGGCGATACTATCGTGTACAATACAGATTCTTTTGTAAGTGGCACTGAGAAAAAATTAGCAGACGTCATTAAGAAGCTTCCAGGTTTAGAAATAAATGACGAGGGAGAAATAGAAGCAGAAGGCAAAAAGGTGGGTAAAATTATGGTGAACGGTAAAGATTTCTTTGACGGAGACACCAAATTGGCTACAAAAAATATTCCGGCAAACGCCATTTCCAAAGTAGAGGTGCTTAGAAACTATTCCGAGGTGAGCCAATTGAGTGGGGTGACTAATAACCAAGATAATGTGGCTATTAATATTAAACTCAAAGAAGGTAAAGAAAGATTTTGGTTTGGGGAAATTACCGCAGGTAAAGGTTTGGAGGACACTTTTTTAGCCCATCCTAAAGTGTTTTATTACAGCCCCAAATTTTCAGTAAATCTTATTACGGATGTTAATAATATTGGAGAATTGCCTTTTACACCAAGAGATTTTTTCAATTTTACTGGGGGCATGGCTAATTTTAGTAGGGCAGGGGGTACTCAGTTTAATGCCACTAATAATTCATTGGGCATATCATTGTTGCAAAATAACAGGGCCAAAGCCATAGACACTAAATTTGGTGCAGCCAATTTTAACTACGCTGCTACTCCTGCATTAGACTTGAGTGGTTTTGCTATTTACTCTTATACAGGAACCTTGTTAGAAACCATTACCGCTAGGCAGTTTATTGTGTCTAACCAAACGGAGCAATCTACCACCAATACGAACCAGAAAGCTAGCTTGGGATTGGGTAAGTTTAGTGCCAGGTATAAGCCCTCTTCACAATTACAGTGGGACTATGATGTGCTGCTAAAACAATCTTCTCAAGAAGAGGAGCGTATGCTTTCCTCTAGGGCTTTAGTCAATGAAGATATTGTAGAGAACAATACCCAAGATCCTATTACAATTACCCAAAATACAGGCTTGTATTACACCTTGTCAGACGCGCATATATTTGCTTTTCAAGGGCAGCATATGTACCAAAAAGAAGATCCATTTTACAATGCCGTGAGGACGCAGGAGCCCTTTAATGGTGTGTTACCTTTGGTAGGAAACGGTTTGGGTTTTAATATTAACCAAGGACAGGAAGTGACCACTAATAAATTAGACGCCAAGCTAGATTATTATTTAGTGACTGGTCCAAAGAGCAATTTAAATTTCACTTTAGGAACAACGCTTAGCCAACAAGATTTTAACTCAGATATTTTTGAAACCCTTTCTGGAGGCGCCATAAATAGTCTAGATGAAAACCTTTTTAAAAGCAGGGTTTCTTTTAGTTTTAATGACATTTATGCCGGTTTTCACTACAAGGTGATTACAGGAAAATTTACTTTTAACCCAGGCTTTAATATACACCAATACAGTGCAAAAAATACTCAATTAGGTAGTACTGTGACAGACAATTTAACCAATATTGTACCGGATTTGTTTGTTAATTTTCAGATGAGAAAGTCCGAGAATATTCGTTTGAATTACAGTATTTCTAGAGAGTTTACGGACATCAATAACCTGGCTGCGGGTTATGTGTTTAGCAACTACAACGCTATTTATCAAGGAAATAGAGATCTAGAGAGCGCTTTATACCACAGTGCAAGTTTGAATTTTTTTAGTTTTAATATGTTTAATTTTCAAAACATATTTGCCAATTTTGCTTACAACAAAAGAATAGATGCTTTCAAAAATGCAGGAGTCATTACTGGGATAAACCAAGTAAATACGACCATTAATGCGGCTTTGCCAGATGAGACTTTTACGGGTTCTGCCAATTACCAGAGAACTTTTGGAAAACTTAAGGTCAGTAGTAGGGCCAATTTTTCTCAGTCTATACTAAACAATGTCATTAACAATACCCCTAGAGTGTCTAAATCTTTTACCCAGACGTATAGGGGATCTTTAGCAACAAATTTCAGGGCGGCACCTAATCTAGAATTGGGTTATTCTTATACCGTAAATGATTATAACAATGCAGGTAGGTTGAGTACTTTTTATACAGACAGGCCTTTTGCTAAGTTGGATATGCTGTTTTTAAAATCGTTTATTTTTACTGCAGACTACGATTATTACCACTACAGAGATGCTGCTAAAACAGCAGACAACGAGTATGCCTTTTTAAATGCCAATCTGTCTTACCAGAAAAAAGACAGTAAATGGGAATACAATATTCAAGTAACCAATGCCCTGAATACAGATGCGTTGAACCAAGATGGATTCAATGATTTATTCATCAGTTCATCTGCTTATATGGTACAGCCTAGGTATGTGGTGTTTAAGCTTAAATACGATTTGTAAAAAAAAAAATTAGATATTGTGTTGTTTTTAAATAAAACCTAGCATACATTTGTACTTTATTTATTAAGAGGAAGGATTTGACTGATTGCAACCTCTTTACAAAGCTTCATAAGGCTTGTGTAAAAAAAAGTGCTAAAGCAGTTCACTACGTTTTTCAATGTAGTGACAAACCCCCGCTAAAAAGTCAAATTCGCACTCGTCAACTTTAAAAATTGATGCTATGGCTTATTTATTTACTTCAGAATCTGTTAGTGAGGGACACCCAGATAAAATTGCTGATCAAATATCAGATGCCTTATTGGATAATTTTTTGGCCTTTGATCCTCAGAGTAAAGTGGCTTGTGAAACCCTTGTGACTACTGGACAAGTGGTCTTGGCAGGAGAGGTGAAAAGCAATACGTATTTAGACGTTCAGCAAATAGCCAGAGATGTAATCAACAAAATTGGCTATACCAAAGGGGCGTACCAGTTTAGTGGAGACTCTTGTGGGGTAATTTCTTTAATACATGAGCAGTCTCAGGATATTAATCAAGGAGTAGACAGGGCAACTAAGGAAGAGCAGGGTGCAGGAGATCAGGGAATGATGTTTGGCTATGCGACCAAAGAAACAGAGAACTTCATGCCTTTGGCGCTAGATATTTCTCATAAAATCTTAGAGGAACTGGCAGCCATGAGAAGGGAAGCAACAGAGATTCCTTACCTCAGGCCAGATGCCAAGGCCCAAGTAACTATTGAATATTCAGACGACAATACACCGCAGCGAATAGACACGATTGTAGTTTCTACACAGCACGATCCCTTTTTAGAAGATGATCAGGCCATGTTAGACACTATTAAAAAAGATATTATTGAAAAGCTTTTTCCAAGAGTGATTGCGCAATTTCCCACCCATGTGCAGGCCTTGTTTAATGACCAGATCACCTATTATATTAACCCTACGGGCAAGTTTGTGATTGGTGGTCCTCATGGAGATACTGGCCTAACTGGAAGAAAAATTATCGTAGATACCTACGGCGGTAAAGGGGCCCATGGAGGTGGTGCTTTTAGCGGTAAAGACCCTTCTAAGGTAGACCGTTCGGCTGCCTATGCAGCCAGACATGCGGCTAAGAATTTAGTGGCAGCTGGAGTGGCTTCAGAAATCCTGGTGCAACTCAGTTACGCTATTGGTGTGGTGGAGCCTACGAGTATTTATGTAGACACTTATGGGACATCGGCCACAGGCCTAACAGATGGTGAAATAGCTAAAAAAGTAAGTGAAATTTTTGACATGCGTCCGCATGCTATTGAAGAGCGATTACAATTGCGTAACCCTATTTATTTAGAAACGGCTGCTTACGGTCATATGGGAAAAACCCCTAGAAAAGTAACCAAAGTCTTTGAGTCTCCTTACAACGGGAGGGTAGAGAAAGAAGTGACCCTATTTACATGGGAACAATTAGATAAAGTGTCAGAGGTACAAAAAGCCTTTGATTTGTGATATAAGTTGCTGTGAGTGGGTGTTTTAACTCACTTGCGGTATCTTTGAAATAAGTTCAAACAATTATTGAATAGTTATCAAGAAAGGTGGAGGGATTAGACCCTGTGAAGCCTTAGCAACCCTTTGTATCGTTCAAAGAAGGTGCTACATTCTATCTCATTTGAGAATAGATAACCGGAATGCTTACCGTCTGTAAGCGAACTTTCTTATATAACTTTTTCGATTTTTACCCATCTAGTGGCGCCGCTAGAAGGGGTTTGGCTTTTTAATTATTTTTTTAACATTAAAAAACAAAAATCATGAGTACCGAAAAAAACAAACAATTTGCCACAAACGCATTACACGCTGGGCACGATCCAAAATTAACTGGAGGCACAAGGGCTGTACCCATTTATCAGAGTACTGCCTATGTCTTTGACAGCGCAGAGCATGCGGCCAATTTATTTTCTTTGGCAGAGCCAGGAAATATTTACACCAGAATTAACAACCCTACCACAGACATTTTAGAACAGCGTTTGGCTGCTTTAGAAGGCGGTATTGCTTCTGTAGTAACTGCATCTGGAACCGCAGCCATTGCGACCTCATTACTAGTGCTTTTAAAAGCGGGAGACCATATTGTGGCCTCTAATAGCTTATACGGGGGAACCTATAATTTACTTAACGTAACCCTACCTAGATTGGGGATTACAACCACTTTTGTAGACCCTTCAGATCCTGCCAATTTTGAGTTGGCGGTACAGGAAAATACCAGGGCTTTCTTTGCAGAGTCTTTGGGAAATCCAAAATTAGATGTCTTGGATTTAAAGGCTATTGCAGCTTATGCTAAAGCAGCTAAAGTACCCTTTATTGTAGACAATACCGTGGCTACTCCAGCACTGTTAAACCCTATTGCGCATGGGGCTAATATTGTGATTCATTCGCTGACCAAGTATATTAATGGAAATGGAACCGCTTTGGGTGGGGCCATTATAGATGCTGGAACCTTTGATTGGAGTAATGGGAAATTTCCAGAATTTACAGAACCTTCTGCGGGCTATCACGGACTTATTTATCACGAGGCTTTGGGGGCAGCGTCATTTATTGCTAAAGTGAGGATTGAAGGTCTTAGAGATTATGGGGCGGCCATTAGTCCTTTCAATGCCTTTCAGATTTTGCAAGGTTTAGAAACCTTGACCATTAGAATTGCCAAGCACTCTGAAAACGCATTGGCATTGGCTTCTTGGCTAGAAGCGCAAGAGCTGGTTTCTTGGGTGAATTATCCAGGATTGGATTCAAGCGCCTACCGTGAAATAGCAAAAACTTACTTGCCTAAAGGGCAGAGTGGTATTGTGACTTTTGGGGTAAAAGGCGGTTTTGAGTCTGCAAAAAAAGTAGCCAATGAAACCAAATTATTCTCTTTATTGGCGAATATTGGTGACAGCAAATCACTGATTATTCACCCTGCGAGTACTACACACCAACAATTATCTCCAGACGCCCAGTTAACCACTGGCGTAACGCAAGATCTCATTAGGTTGTCTGTGGGATTAGAAGATATAGAAGATTTAAAGGCAGATTTAACCGCTGTTTTTGAAACTATTAAAGCCACACAATTGGTGTAATTATTTTGTGCCTACTTTTTTAAAAGGGGCAGGCACTTTATTTTATTTTTTATGAAAAAGCTCGCTATTAAAGCCTTTAAAACACAGTCGAATCATACTCAAGACATTTCTTTGAGCTATGAGCACTTTGGTCTTCCATTAAATCAGGCCCCTGTTGTATTGGTTAACCATGCCCTTACAGGAAACTCAAATGTGGCTGGAGAGGGTGGTTGGTGGTCTGCCCTTATAGGACCAGATAAATGCATTGATACGAATCGTTTTGCCGTCTTGGCTTTTAATATTCCAGGCAATGGATACGACGGTTTTGTCATAGAGGAGTACAAACAATTTGTAGCCAAAGACATGGCTCAGTTATTTTTATTGGGACTGGAAGCCTTAGAAATTTCAAAACTTTACGCCATTATTGGTGGTTCTCTTGGTGGTGGAATTGCTTGGGAAATGGCTGCTTTAAATCCAGCGGTTACGTCGCATTTAATTCCAGTAGCGTCTGATTGGAAATCTACCGATTGGCTCATTGCCAATTGTCAAATACAAGAACAATTTTTATTAAATTCTAAGCAGCCGGTACACGACGCACGCATGCACGCCATGTTGTGTTACAGAACACCGGAATCTTTTAACCAGCGTTTTAACAGAAGTACCAATGAAGCACTTCAGGTATTTAATGTGGAGAGTTGGCTCACCCATCATGGGGAGAAATTACAATCTAGGTTTCAGTTGTCTGCCTATAAATTGGTGAATCAGCTGTTGCGATCCATAGATATTACTAAAAACGGCCCAGAGGCCTTTAAAAAATTACAAGAAAGCGATACCCATATTCACATTATAGGGGTAGACTCAGATTTGTTTTTTACGGCCAGTGAAAATAAAGAAACCTTTAAGCAACTGGCGCAATCTCAGTCCAATGTAACCTATGGAGAAATTACTTCTGTGCATGGGCACGATGCCTTTTTGTTAGAATTTGAGCAGTTAGAGGTACTTTTAACTGGTGTATTTAAGCCCCAAGCGGCAAAGGCCAAGGTGCAGGTGTTAAAGTTTGGAGGCACTTCCTTGGCTAATGGAGAGGGCCTTTCCAAAGTAATTGACATTGTGGCTGCTAAAAAAGAAGCCCAACAACCCATTGCCGTAGTGGTTTCTGCCAGAGACAATGCCACTGACCAGCTAGAGCGTTTGTTGGAACTGGCGTCCCAAGGCCAGGATTACCATCCTGCCCTGAACTTTTTCAAAGCCCAACAAACCACGCCATTAAAGGAGCCTATTTTGGCCCATGACTTTGAACAACTGAGTCAGATTTTAGCCGGTGTAGCCCTCATTAAAGATTACAGTGAAAAGACCAAAGACCAAGTCTTGTCTTTTGGAGAATTGCTCGCTGCAAAAACACTGGTTTATTTACTTTCACAGCAAGGAATAGCCGCACAGCTTTTAGATACTAGAAATCTTATTAAAACCAATAGTGACTTTGGCAATGCATCTGTAAAAGAGTCCCTTTCTAAGCAGTGTGTATTGGAAGCTTATGACGGATTGCAAGCAGGTGTTATTCCTGTATTTACTGGTTTTATAGGATCGAATGAAAAAGGAGAAACTACAACGCTAGGTCGTAATGGCAGCAATTATTCAGCCGCTTTATTGGCCAGTTTCCTGGAGGCTGGAGAGCTACAGAATTTCACCCATGTAGACGGAATTTACACTGCAGATCCGGGCTTAGTCCCAGAGGCAGAAAAGATTGCAGCACTTTCTTACAGTGAGGCCAACGAATTGGCAAATTTTGGGGCAACCATACTCCATGCCAAAACCATTATCCCACTTATAGAAAAAAACATCCCCCTTAGAATTTTAAATACTTTCAAGGCAGACAACGAAGGGACTCTTATCAGTGCAACGCCTACTAAGGCTGGTATTAAATCACTGTCAGTCATTGCAGATGTGACCCTTATAAACATAGAAGGACGTGGGCTGTTGGGAAAAGCAGGTGTAGATGCCCGTATATTTAAAACCCTGGGGAATGCCCATATTAGTGTCAGTATTATTTCTCAGGGTTCTTCTGAAAGAGGCATTGGTTTGGTGGTTGCTGCAAAGGACGCAACCGAGGCGATTATTTCCTTAGAGCGAGAATTTGAACAAGATTTTTACGCCCAAGATGTCAATAGAATATATGCGGTAGATCAGGTGTCTGTTATTTCTATAGTAGGCCAAGACTTGAGTTCTTTTCACAAACCTTATAATGCACTTATCAACAATCAAATAGTGCCTTTGCTATTTAACAATACGGTCACGGGTAAAAATGTTTCCATGGTATTGCTTAAAAAAGACTTGAATAAGGCACTAAATGTCATGCATGCCCAGATTTTTGGTCAAGCTAAAAAGGTAAATATTGTCGTTGTAGGGGTGGGTCAGGTTGGCGGTGCATTGGTAGATCAGATTCTGAAGACAGCCCCACAAATAGAGGAGAGAAAAGGGATTAAACTCCAGATTTTTGCTCTTGTAAATTCTAAAAAAATGTTGTTAGATGCTAAGGGTATTGGAAAAGCCACTAAAGATTGGCGGGCAGATCTGGCCAATTCAACAACTCTTTTGGATTTTGACGCCCTCTTTTTGTTCGCACAGGAGCAGCATTTGGAAAATTTATTACTCGTAGATAATACGGCAAGCAGCACTTTTGTGCAACATTATGAAGGCTTTGTACGCCATGGTTATGACTTGGTTTCTTCTAATAAAATTGCCAATACACTGCCTTTTACACAATATAAAGCACTGAGAAAAACCCTTGGGGAATATCAAAAGCAATATCTTTATGAGACCAATGTAGGTGCGGGATTACCACTCATAGACACCATTAAATTACTGCATCTTTCCGGCGAGAACATCACTCAGATTAGGGGGGTATTCTCTGGCTCGCTCAGTTATATATTCAATACTTTTTCTACCACAGACCTTCCCTTCTCACAAGTTGTTCAAGAGGCTTTAGAGAAAGGTTATACAGAGCCAGACCCAAGAGAAGACCTCAGCGGAAATGACGTAGGGAGAAAACTGCTTATTTTAGCTAGAGAATTAGACTTAAAGAACGAATTTTCAGAGGGCGTTATTGAAAATCTAATCCCAGAGGCATTACAAGGCCTAGATGCCCCGGGTTTCTTAGCACAAATGTCTAAATTAGATCCTATATTTGCAAAGATTAAAGCTGGTTTAGCTCCAGATGAGGTACTTCGTTATATGGGAGTTTTAGGAGGCGATTTGCAAAAGGATAAAGGACAGCTTAGTGCGGGATTGAGTAAAGTGCCCAAGCAAAGTCCCTTAGGGCAAGTTAAAGGCGCAGATTCTATTATAGAAATATATACAGAATCTTATGGAAATAGGCCTATAGTGATTCAAGGAGCTGGTGCTGGAGCAACAGTAACAGCAAGAGGGGTCTTTGGAGACATTTTAAGAATTGTGGAAAAGAATTAGTCATGGTTTAGGTCCAGTTGAAGGAAAATTAGTTGAATAAATCCATATGGAAGAAAGAGAATTTGAAACCAATGCCATAAGAATGCAAATGGACCGTAGCGGGAACCTAGAGCATTCAGCTCCTTTGTATTTAACTTCTAGTTTTGTGTTTGAAGACGCAGAAGACATGCGCGCTTCCTTTGCTGAAGAAAAAGACCGCAATATTTATTCTAGATATGCGAATCCGAACACTTCTGAATTAATCAGTAAGGTTTGTCAGATGGAAGGGGCAGAAGCAGGTTTTGCTTTTGCGTCTGGAATGGCTGCAGTATACAGTACTTTTGCCGCCTTATTAGAAAGCGGAGACCATATAGTATCTTGTAGTAGTGTGTTTGGTTCTACACTGAGCTTGTACCAGAATTTCTTCCCAAAATGGAAAATAAGCACAGATCTCTTCAATGTAAATGATTCTGCCGCAGCCATAGAGGCATTAATTAAACCCAATACAAAAGTAATCTATGTGGAGTCTCCTACCAATCCAGGCGTAGACATTTTAGACCTTCAAATGATTGGTGATATAGCAGCGAAACACGGTCTTATTTTAATTGTAGACAATTGTTTTGCCTCTCCATACTTACAACAACCCATTTCTTTTGGAGCTCATTTGGTGGTTCATTCTGCCACCAAACTCATAGATGGTCAAGGAAGGGTCCTAGGAGGAATTACTGTAGGGGAAGCGACTTTAATAGATAAAATTTATAGATTTTCAAGAATATCAGGACCAGCTATGTCTCCTTTTAATGCTTGGGTACTTTCTAAAAGTTTGGAAACCTTGGCGGTAAGAGTAGACCGTCATTGTGAGAATGCCCTAGGTTTGGCTCAATTTTTAGAAGCCCATGATTCGGTAAAAATGGTCAAGTATCCTTTCTTGAAATCTCATCCTAAATACGAGCTAGCTAAAAAGCAAATGAAGGCCGGTGGTGCTGTAGTTGCTTTTGAATTAGAAGGTGGTTTAGAGACTGGAAAGAAATTCTTTAACAACATTCAAATGCTATCTCTCTCTGCAAATTTAGGAGATGCGAGGAGTATTGTTACCCATCCTGCCAGTACAACACATGCCAAGCTAAGCCCCGAAGCTAGGTTGGAGGCAGGTATTACAGATGGTCTAATAAGGGTATCTGTAGGATTAGAAAATATTGCAGACATTATCAAAGACGTATCACAAGCCATTGAAAAAGCGACCCTTTAAAAAATATTATTTTGAGTAACATACCCCAATCTACCCTAGAGAAGCCATTAGTAAAAGACCTTATTAGAGAAAAGGTCCTTGTATTGGACGGTGCTATGGGTACCATGATTCAGGAGTATAAATTTACAGAGGAAGATTATAGAGGGAGCCGGTTTGCCACTTACGAGCATCCGCTTCAAGGAAATAATGATTTACTCACCCTCACCCAACCAGAGGCCATTCAAACCATTCATGAAAAGTATTTGGCTGCGGGTGCAGATATTATAGAAACCAATACCTTCTCGTGTACCACCATTGCTATGGCAGATTATTACATGGAAGATTTGGTGTATGAGCTCAATTATGAGGCCACTAGAATTGCTTTAAAGGCAGCGGAAAAATACACCCTTTTGGATCCTTCAAAGCCCCGTTATGTGGCCGGAAGTATAGGCCCTACCAACAGAACGGCAAGTTTGTCTCCAGATGTAAACAATCCAGGATACAGAGCGGTTAGTTTTGAAGACCTTAGAATTGCTTACAGGCAGCAAGTAGAAGCCTTATTAGATGCAGGGGTAGATATTTTATTGGTAGAAACGGTTTTTGATACCTTAAATGCAAAAGCGGCATTATACGCTATAGATGAGGTAAAAGCAGAGAGAAATATAGCCACTCCAGTCATGGTAAGTGGTACTATTACAGATGCCTCAGGAAGAACCCTTTCTGGGCAAACAGCAGAAGCATTTTTAATCTCTATAGCACATTCAGACCTTTTGTCTGTTGGTTTTAACTGTGCTTTAGGAGCAAAAGCCTTATTGCCTCATTTAGAAGTCCTAGCTAAAAAAGCCCCATTTGGTGTTTCTGCACACCCAAATGCAGGCTTGCCAAACGCTTTTGGAGGCTATGATGAAAGTGCAGCTGAAATGGCCGCTCAAATTCAAGAATATGTAGATTTAGGATTGGTAAACATTGTAGGAGGTTGTTGTGGAACAAGGCCATCACATATAGAAGCTATAGCCGCCATAGCCGCCAAAGCGTCTCCCAGAAAAATAATTCAAAAACAACTGGGCCCTATGCAGTTGTCTGGATTAGAGCCTTTGATTCTCACTCCAGATTTGAATTTTGTCAATGTAGGGGAGCGCACTAATGTGGCAGGTTCTAAAATGTTCCTAAGACTCATCAAAGAGGAATTATATGACCAGGCCCTGGCAGTAGCCAGAGAGCAGGTAGAAAATGGCGCTCAAATTATAGATATTAACATGGACGACGGACTCATAGACGGAGAAGAAGCCATGGTTAATTTCTTGAATTTGGTTGTTGCTGAACCAGATATTTCTAGAGTGCCTATCATGATTGACAGTTCTAAATGGCCTATCATAGAAGCCGGGCTTCGCGTGGTTCAAGGAAAATGTGTGGTAAATTCCATTTCTTTAAAAGAGGGTGAAGCAGCCTTTTTAGCACAGGCCTTAAAAATAAAAAATTACGGTGCAGCCGTAATAATTATGGCCTTTGATGAGGTAGGACAGGCAGACAATTACCATAGAAGAATAGAAATTGCCAAACGCTCATACGACCTATTGGTTTCACAAATAGACTTCCCTGCCCAAGACATTATTTTTGATTTAAATATATTTCCTGTGGCTACAGGAATGGACGAGCATAAATTAAATGCTATAGATTTTATTAAAGCGACCAAATGGGTCATAGAAAACCTTCCAGGAGTTTCTGTAAGTGGTGGGGTGAGTAATGTGTCTTTTAGCTTTAGGGGAAACAACCCGGTAAGAGAAGCCATGCACTCGGTATTTTTGTACCACGCCGTTAAGGCGGGCATGAATATGGGAATTGTAAACCCTGCTATGTTGGAGGTGTATTCAGACATTCCAAAAGACCTTTTAGCACATGTAGAAGACGTAATTCTCAATAGAAGAGAAGACGCTACCGAACGCTTATTGGATTTTGCAGAGGGATTTGTGGGCGCAAAGAAGGAAAGTAAGGTAGACCTTTCATGGAGGGAGGAACCACTTCAGAATAGAATTACCAGAGCACTTGTAAAAGGATTAGATGCCTATATTATAGAAGATGTAGAAGCCGCTAGAAATTCTGTGTCTGCGCCTATTCAAGTCATAGAAGGGCATTTAATGACAGGAATGAATGTGGTGGGAGATCTTTTTGGCAGTGGAAAAATGTTCTTGCCACAGGTAGTAAAGTCTGCCAGGGTCATGAAAAAAGCAGTCGCATATTTACTACCCTATATAGAAGAAGCTAAAAAATTACAAGTAGATTATGACGCTACGGCCTCGCAATCTGCTGGAAAGATACTCATGGCCACCGTGAAAGGAGATGTACATGATATTGGGAAAAATATAGTGAGTGTGGTATTGGCTTGTAATAATTACGAGATCATAGATTTGGGGGTGATGGTGCCACCAGATAAAATTATTGCCGCAGCAAAAGAACACCAGGTAGACGCCATAGGACTTAGTGGGCTCATTACCCCTTCTTTAGACGAGATGGTTTTCTTGGCAGAAGCCATGCAACGTGAAGGTTTTACTATGCCTTTATTAATTGGAGGAGCAACTACTTCTAAGGCGCACACTGCAGTGAAAATTGCCCCTCAGTATGGACAGACCGTAGTACATGTCAATGACGCCTCTAGAGCGGTCACTGTGGTAGGAGATTTACTGCAACCAGACACCTCAGCGGCTTATAAAACAAAACTTAAAGAAGACTACGATCAGTTTAGAACGCAATTTTTAAACAGGTCAAAAACCAAAGAATATGTTTCTTTAGCAGTGGCTAGAGAAAATGCCTTACAATTGGACTTTAAAAACACCCTTCCCAAAGCACCTAATACGATGGGTATTCAAGTCATTGAAAAGCAAGATTTAAGGGCCTTGGTACCCTTTATAGATTGGACCCCATTCTTTAGAAGTTGGGAGTTGCACGGACGCTTTCCAGATATTCTAACAGATGCCGTGGTGGGAGAACAGGCAAGCACTCTTTTTGAGGAAGCCCAAGCCATGTTGGAAAAAATTATCTCAGAAGAGCGATTTACCGCAAAAGCGGTGTTTGGATTATTTCCTGCGGAACGTTCTGGCTCAGACGACATCTCCATCCAAAAAGACGCCAATACTTCTTATGTTTTCAGAACCCTTAGACAGCAAATCAAGAAAAAAGAAGGGGTAGCTCACAGGGCCCTTTCAGATTATATAGCCCCTCCAAGTGAGGGCGTTCATGACCATATGGGTGCCTTTTGTGTGACCGCAGGTTTTGGATCAGAAGAAATGGCTCTGACCTATCAGGCTGCTTTAGACGACTACAACTCCATCATGGTAAAAGCATTGGCAGACAGACTTGCAGAGGCCTTTGCAGAATACTTACATTTAGAAGTGAGAAAAGAGCATTGGGGGTATGCAGCTCAGGAATCCTTAGACCCCAATGCATTAATAGCAGAAGAGTACAAAGGGATCAGACCAGCCCCAGGATACCCTGCCTGTCCAGATCATTTAGAGAAAACCACGCTTTGGGAACTACTAGAGGTAGAAGAAAAGATAGGTGTTAGTCTAACAGAGAGTTTGGCAATGTGGCCAGCAGCCTCTGTATCAGGGTATTATTTTGCCCACCCAGAAGCCAAATACTTTGGTGTGGGTAAGATTACACAAGACCAATTGGAAGATTTTGCCTCCAGAAAAGACATTCCACTAGCCACCGCCAAGAAGTGGTTGGCCCCAAATTTAGCAGACCTATAGATATGAAGATCACCCAGCACATAGCAGCCGCAAAAGGGAAAACATTGTTTTCTTTTGAAATAGTACCCCCAGTTAAAGGCGGGAATATTCAGGAGCTTTACAATAATATAGACCCACTGATGGCCTTTAATCCCCCCTTTATAGATGTGACCACCTCAAGAGAGGAATTTGTCTATTTAAAGAAGGAGGGCTTGTTAGAAAAAAAACTCACCAGAATGAGACCAGGTACCGTAGGTATTTGCGCTTCTATTAAACATAAATATGGGGTAGACACGGTTCCTCATGTACTCTGTGGTGGTTTCACCAAAGAAGAAACGGAGTATTTATTGGTAGATTGCCAGTACTTAGGCATTGAAAATGTTATGGCCCTTAGGGGCGATGCCATGGCCGGACAACGTTATTTTGAACCCACTCCAGGGGGGCATACTTATGCCAAGGAACTGGTGGGGCAAATAAAAGATTTGGGTACTGGAAAGTACCTGCATGAAGAAATTGAAAGTGCCCATTCAAGCTCCTTTTGTATTGGTGTAGCAGGGTATCCTGAGAAACACATGGAAGCACCTTCTCTGCAGCAAGACCTCAAAAGACTTAAAGAAAAGGTAGACGCAGGCGCAGACTACGTAGTGACCCAAATGTTTTTTGACAACCAAAAATACTTTGAGTTCGTTGCTGCTGCTAAAGAAATGGGCATAGATGTACCTATTATTCCAGGGATTAAACCCATTGCGGTGGAAAAGCACCTACAACTACTACCTCAGGTATTTAGTTTAGACTTGCCGCAGGATCTCATAGACGCTGTCTCTGATGCAAAAGACAAAGCCGCCGTAAGACAGGTAGGAATTGATTGGGCCATTGCGCAGTCTAAAGAACTCTTAGCTGCTGGAGTACCTGTTTTACACTATTATTCCATGGGAAAATCCAGCAATATAGAAGCCATTGCCGCTGAGGTGTTTTAGACGTATTACTTTTATTTAATTAAGTCCGGCTTCTATTATTCTCAGTTATAAAAGTGATTTGTGTTTAAATCCTCAATAAAAATTGTTTAAATAAGGTAATTCTAAAAAAATCATTTGAATTCAGTATATTTTAAATATAATAATTACATTAGCTTTTTGTAAAATAAATTATGACACTTAGTACGAATTTCTGGAGCCGTTTTTACTTCTACTTCTATTTTAATAGAAGTACGGGACTTTTCTAGGATATTGTGAACTATATACCTTATTAAGAGTCCCGCTATTGCGGGATTTTTTTTTGATTAAAATGAAAGAAAAAATGAAAATAGCCATTCAGGGCATAAAGGGATCTAACCACCATCAGGTGGCGATTGATTGCTATGGAGCTAACCAAGAGATGCTTCCTTGTATGTCCTTTCCTGCTTTGGTTCAAGCGCTTATTGAAGGAAGGGCAGACAAGGGTATCATGGCTATTGAGAATTCCATTGCGGGTTCAATTATTCCAAATTACGCTTTGGTGTATGACCATCATTTAAATATCATTGGAGAATACTACTTAAATATTCACCACCACCTTATGGCGCTTGAGGGTCAAGAATTAACAGATATTAAAGCGGTACATTCCCATCCAATGGCTCTATTGCAGTGCCATGAGTTTTTTAAAAAGCATCCCCACATTCAATTGGTAGAAGATGTAGATACGGCAGAAACTGCTCAGCGTATTCAATCTGGTCAGCTAAAAGGAATAGCCGCAATAGCACCTAAAGTAGCTGCTGGGTTATATGGCCTAGAAGTTTTGGCTTCGGACATACAGACCATTAAAAACAACGCTACCCGTTTTATTATTGTAAAAACGACTTCTAAGGAATTACCTCAGGAGCAAATAAATAAGGCCTCGCTTCGTTTTGTGTTAGATCACAAAAGGGGGAGCTTGGCGGCAGTACTCAATGTGATGAGTGACTGCCATTTGAATTTAACAAAAATCCAATCTTTACCTGTGATAGATGTTCCATGGAAGTATGCTTTTTTTGTAGACGTCACTTTTGACCATTATGAAGACTATACAAAAGCGAGGGCTATTTTAGAAATAATGGCTACTGAGTTTAGGGTATTGGGAGAATATAATAATGCGAGAGAATTATGAAAACAGCTATACGTTTAAATACGGTACAGGAATACTACTTCTCTAGAAAGCTAAGAGAGGTACGTGGCCTAATGGCAGCGGGAAAACCTATTATTAATATGGGTATTGGTAGTCCAGACTTGGCACCAGATCCAACGGTTACTGAGGCTTTAATAGCTGCCACGGCCGCGGAGAATGCACACCAGTATCAATCGTATCAGGGACTGCCTGAGCTCAGAGAAGCCATGGCTTCTTTCTATAAAAAACACTTTGGTGTTTCTTTGGATGCTGCCACTGAGATTCTGCCATTGATGGGTTCAAAAGAAGGGATCATGCATATTAGTATGGCTTTTTTGAATCCAGGAGATGGGGTACTTATTCCAGACCCAGGCTATCCTACGTATCAGTCGGTTTCTGATTTGGTTGGCGCTAAGGTCATTCCTTACAGGCTAAGAAAAGAAACTAATTGGTTGCCAGATATTGTGGCTTTAGAGCAATTAGATCTCACTCAAGTAAAACTCATGTGGCTGTCTTATCCTCATATGCCAACAGGAGCAGTGGCTTCTGAAGCAGCGCTTACCGAATTGGTGGCATTTGCTAAAAAACATGATATTCTCTTAGTCAATGACAACCCTTATGGTTTTATATTAAACAATGCTCCTCAGAGTATCTTGTCTATTCCTGGAGCTAAAGGACATGTGTTGGAGTTAAATTCCTTAAGCAAGACCTTTAATATGGCCGGCTGGCGCGTAGGAATGGTTTTAGGAGATTCGGAAATTATTAATGCCGTGCTTAAAGTGAAGAGTAATATGGATTCAGGAATGTTTTATCCTGTTCAAAAGGGGGCCATAGCAGCTCTTGAAGTGGCTGACGACTGGTACACAGCATTAAACAAAATATATGAAGTGCGAAGGGCATTCACTTATGAATTGGCAGACGCTTTGGGCTGTACATACGATCTAAATGCGGTGGGCTTGTTTGTGTGGGCAGAATTGCCAGAGGGCGTAACAGATGCAGAAGCTTTTATAGAGGCATTATTACACGAAAAAGATTTATTTATTACACCAGGGACCATTTTTGGAGCAGGGGGCGCGGGCTATGTTCGTTTCTCCCTCTGTGTGGACGCATCGTTAATTCAAGAGGCTATTAAACGCGTAAAAAATTAGTTATGAAAGTAGTTTGTGTCATAGGAGTTGGTTTGATTGGGGGTTCTTTTTCTAAAGACATTCAAGCGCATTATCCTGAGGTGAAACGTATTGGGATAGACACAAATGACCACTACTTAGCGGAGGCTTTAAAGTTGGGTGTCATAGATGAAATAGGGCATTTAGAAGACGTAGCACAGGCAGATTTGGTGTTTATAGCCATTCCCGTAGATGCTACTTTAAAAATCTTGCCACAGGTATTGGATTTAGTGGCAGACCATACGGTCGTGATAGATGCAGGTTCTACCAAAGCAAGCTTGTGTGAGGCGGTTCAAAACCATCCTAAACGGAGGCATTATTTGTCTGCACATCCCATTGCTGGGACGGAATTTTCAGGGCCATCGGCCGCGATAGCAGGCCTATTTAAGGGAAAGACACAGATCATTTGTGAAGTGGAACAAACGGCTTTTAAATTACAGGAAAAGGCCCTCGAAGTATTTCATGCCTTGGGGATGAGAATTCGCTATATGAATGCAGCGGCTCACGATGTACACATTGCATATGTGTCTCATCTGTCACATATTAGCGCCTTTATGTTGGGAAAGACAGTCATGGAGAAAGAAGAAAATGAAAGGGATATCTTTGATATGGCTGGGAGTGGGTTTGAAAGCACGGTGCGTTTGGCGAAGAGTTCCCCTGCTATGTGGGCACCTATTTTTAAAGATAATAAAACCGCTGTGGTTGCAGCGCTCTCTGAGTATATAGATAATTTACAACGCTTTAAATCTCTGGTAGAAGCCAATGATTTTGAAGGCGTGTATGCGCAAATGGATCAGACCAACAGGATTAAGGATATTTTAAATGGGCTTACCCATCAAAACAAATAGGGCATTAGGCCTTTTAAAACCTAACAAGATTAAATAAACAAATAATGGAGAATTCAAAAGAAATGAGAAATTGGTTAGACGCCATGAACTTAGACCATCCGCTCGTAATTGCGGGTCCCTGTAGCGCTGAGACGGAAGAGCAGGTATTAAAGATTGCACACGAATTAAAAGACACAGATGTAAATTATTTTAGAGCAGGTATTTGGAAACCTCGTACCAAACCAGGAATGTTTGAAGGAGTAGGAGCACTAGGGTTAAAATGGCTTCAAAAAGTAAAAAAAGAAACTGGTCTAAAAACAGCTACTGAAGTGGCTAATAGAGCCCATGTTGAATTGGCTTTGGAGCACGACGTAGATCTTTTATGGATTGGCGCTCGTTCTACAGTAAGTCCTTTTATTATTCAAGAAATTGCAGACGCCTTAGCGGGTACCGATAAGATTGTATTGGTGAAAAACCCAGTAAATCCAGATTTAGCCCTTTGGTTAGGAGCAGTGGAGCGTTTGGCCAATGCCAATATTAAGAATTTAGGGGTTATTCACAGGGGTTTTTCTACCTATGAGAAAACCAAATATAGAAATATTCCGGAATGGCAAATTGCGATTGAATTGCAGCAGAAATTTCCAGATTTGCCTATTATTAACGATCCTTCTCACATTACTGGGAAGCGAGACATGATCTTTGACGTGTCTCAAACAGCTTTGGACTTAAATTTTGACGGTCTTATGATCGAAACGCATTTTGATCCAGACAATGCTTGGAGTGACGCAGCACAGCAAGTTACCCCAACGGCATTGGTTCAGATCATGAAAGACCTCAAGATTAGAAAAGAGTCTTCTGCTGAAACAGATTACAATGTGGAGTTAAATACTTTGAGGACTCAAATAGATGTCATTGACAACCAGCTTATTGAGATACTTTCAAAAAGAATGAAAGTAGCAGATGCTATTGGAGGGATTAAGAAATCTCAAAATGTGGCGGTCTTACAGAGCAACCGCTGGAACGAGATTTTAGGAAAGATGATTTTAGAGGGAGAGGCCAAAGGACTCAGTGAAGAGTTTGTTTTGAAAATGTTTAAAGCCATTCACCAAGAGTCAATTAACCACCAAGAGAAAATCTTAAAAGCTTAAGCTGTAACATATCCTTAAAACACTTGTCTTTATTAGGTAATGATTTAATAACTTGCAACCTCTGGTTGTGAAAAACAAAACCTATGAAAAAATATATTGTTTTAGTGACTTTTCTTTGCGGATTCTTTGCCATGGGCCAGGGGCTTTTGGAGCGAAATGTGGGAGATTTTCACGAAATTAAAGTGTATGATTTAATTGCAGTAAACCTCATTAAATCCAATGATAATAAGGTAATGATTAAAGGGCCTCATGCGAATGACATTCAATTGATCAATAAGGATGGGGTCTTAAAAGTGCGTATGATGTTGGAGAAGAAATTCCAAGGAGAGAACACTTTTGTAGAAGTCTATTACAAAGATTTAGATGTGATAGATGGGAACGAAGGGGCTCGCATTACGGCCAATGAATTAATTACTCAAACATCCTTAAATTTAAGGGTACAAGAGGGCGCAGAGATTCGCTTAGGTCTTGAGGTAGATTATTTGTCTTCCAAAGCAGTAACTGGCGGTATTATAGAAGTATCTGGAATGGTAGATGTACACGATGTCAATATGAATACCGGTGCTATTTTAAGGGCAAAAGAGCTCAGGAGCAGTATCACTAATATTAGACTAACCGCTGGCGGTGAAGCAGCAATTTTTGCTACAAAAAGAGTAGACATTAATGTGAGGGCTGGGGGAGATGTAGACGTTTATGGTAACCCAAAAGAAGTGACTAAAAAACAATTTGCAGGAGGTAGGATCCGTTTTAGGTCTTAATACGAATCATTTATGAAGGGAACCGTTTATAAATCCACAGGAAGCTGGTATACCGTTAAAGGTAGAGACGGTTCGTTTTACGAATGTAGAATTAAGGGGAAGTTTAGGATGGAAGGCATTAAAAGCACCAATCCAATTGCCGTAGGAGACGGCGTCTCTTTTGAGTTAGAGCCTCAAGGAAGTATGGATGAGTCTGCCCCTCAGGGGATTATTCACGCCATTGATGATCGAAAAAATTATATTGTTAGAAAATCGGTTAATCTCTCTAAGCAAACCCATATTATTGCGGCCAATTTGGATCGGGTTTTTTTGATGATTACATTGAATAATCCACCAACACATTCGGCTTTCATAGACCGTTTTTTGGTTTCTGCAGAAGCTTATGGAATTGAAGCCGTACTCTTGTTTAATAAAATAGACAGTTACACCCAAGATGAACTTTACGAAATAAAATATTTAACTCATCTATACACCCAAATTGGTTATCAGTGTTTAGAGGTGTCTGCTTTGACAGGGCATAATGTAGACAAATTAAAAGCACTCATGAAAGATAAGGTGACCCTTTTTTCTGGGCATTCTGGGGTGGGTAAATCTACCTTAGTGAATTCTATCGAAAATAGGTTAGACCTTAAAACTGCAGCAATTTCACTGCAGCATATGCAGGGGCAGCACACCACTACTTTTGCTGAGATGTATGACCTGAGTTTTGGGGGGCATATTATAGACACTCCTGGAATTAAAGGTTTTGGTATTGTAGACTTGGAACCTCAAGATATTGGCAACTTCTTTCCTGAGTTTTTTGCCGTGAAACAAAATTGTAAGTTTCACAATTGCCTGCATTTAGAAGAGCCTAAATGTGCTATAAAGCAGGGAGTAGAAGCGGAAACCCTATCTACTTCAAGATACAGGAGTTATGTGCAAATGTTACAAGATGAGGAAGGTAATTACAGACAAGATATTCACCAAGGATCATGAGGGTAGTTGTTCAAAGGGTATTGGAAGCTAGTGTGGTGGTTTCGAACACTGCAGTAGCGGTTATTTCAAAAGGGCTTTTGGTGCTGTTGGGGGTTGCGCATACAGATACCCAAGAAGACATAGATTGGTTGGTAAAAAAAATAAGCCAACTTAGAATTTTTGAAGACGCTTCAGGACAAATGAATGCTTCTTTACAAGATGTTCAAGGAGAGCTAATAGTGGTGAGTCAGTTTACTTTATTGGCTGCTACTAAAAAAGGGAATAGGCCCTCTTATATTAAGGCAGCAAAACCTGAGGTGGCAGAACCGCTTTATGAAGCTTTTGCTTTAGCTATGGAACAAGCCCTTGGTAAAAAAATTGGAAGGGGTATTTTTGGTGCAGATATGAAAGTGTCATTGATCAATGATGGTCCTGTGACCATTGTAATAGATAGCCAACAAAAAGAATAATTATGGATATTAAAAATGCACAAGAAGTGGTAGACCACTGGATTAAAAATCATGGGGTGCGTTACTTTAATGAACTCACCAATATGGCACAGCTCACGGAAGAAGTAGGTGAGGTGGCTAGAATTATTGCCAGGCGTTATGGAGAACAATCTGAGAAACCTTCTGACAAGGACAAAGATTTAGGAGAAGAGCTGGCAGACGTGCTTTTTGTAGTATTGTGTTTGGCCAATCAGACGGGTGTAAATCTGCAAGATGCCTTTGACAAAAAGCTAGCTGTAAAGACAGAAAGGGACCATGACAGGCACCAAAACAACCAAAAATTAAAATAAGTATTTACCCTTTTTTTAAGACAGTTCTGATCTGTATTTTAGGGTCATTACACTGCATTTAAACCGCTCATTTCAAGGCATTATTTTTATGACGTATCCTACATTTTCTTTACAAGGTCCTAGCAAAAACTTGTTAAAAGCACAGATTGCCATTACTGGATCAAAAAGTGAAACCAATAGATTGTTATTGTTACAAGCACTTTTTCCTGTACTAAGCATAGATAATTTGTCCAATTCTGAGGACGCTCAGGCCATGCAAAGAGGGGTGGCTAGTTCAAAGGGTACGGTAGATATTTACCATGCTGGAACTGCCATGCGTTTTTTAACCGCTTATTACGCCACACAGCCAGGAGTTTCTATAATACTTACTGGATCTGAGAGAATGCAAGAAAGACCTATTGGCATTTTAGTAGACGCACTGAGAAATTTGGGTGCAGAGATTTCGTATGTTAAAAACGAAGGGTATCCGCCTTTGGCGATAAAAGGAAGTGAAATTACCCAGGACAGCGTGCAACTCAACGCGGGGGTGAGCAGCCAATATATTTCTGCTTTATTACTTGTGGGCGCTCGTTTAAAAAATGGATTAACCCTAGCGCTAGAGGGTAAAATCACTTCAGTGCCTTATATAAAAATGACCCTTAAGTTATTAGAAAAAATTGGAGTTAAAACGAAGTTTGAGGGCCAAGAAATTAAAGTATTTCCAGCCAGCGATGTCTTTTCACAAAGCATGGTCGTGGAGTCTGATTGGAGCTCTGCTTCTTATTATTATTCATTGATCGCCTTGTCAGATGTTGGGAGTGAAGTTTCCTTGAGTTCCTATACCCCTGACAGTTTACAAGGAGACGCAGTGCTCCGGGATATTTACAGTCATTTAGGGGTTCAAACTACTTTTAAAAAGGACCAACTAGTATTGGCTAAAGTAGCCGCTCCAAGCGACGCCATTTTGGAAAAGGGTCTTGCTTGGGACTTGTCCAATGCACCAGATATTGCACAAACCATCGCAGTGAGTTGTTTTGGCTTGGGAGTGGCTTGTGATCTGACGGGATTACATACCCTTAAAATTAAAGAGACGGATCGTTTGGTGGCTTTAGAGAATGAACTGAGTAAACTGGGTGCTGGGCTTCATATCACAGAAAAGAGTTTGCATTTAGCTGCTTTTAATGGAAGTATAAAAGCGCATGTGACCATTGGTACTTATCACGATCACAGAATGGCCATGGCCTTTGCTCCCCTCGCATTAAGGGTGCCAATTGCCATTGAAGACGCAGGGGTGGTGAATAAATCATACCCTGATTTTTGGACAGATATGAAAACGCTTGGAATACAAGTAGTTCCGGTATAGGCCTTTGGTAGGCCCTATGAATCCTCATAATACGCAATTAAACCCGCTTTTGCTTGACAAGGCTATGCCTTGGGTTGTATATTTGCATTCTTTAAATTAGATAAAAAACACTATGAAATTATCCGCCTTTGGTTTTGAATTGCCTGAAGAACTTTTATCAGAGTACCCTGCAGAAAATAGAGATGAGTCTAAATTAATGGTGATTGATAGGGCTAAAGGTACTATTGAACACAAAATGTTTAAGGACATCATTGATTATTTCGATGAAGGAGATGTGATGGTGCTTAACAATACGAAAGTGTTTCCAGCGCGTTTATACGGTAATAAAGAAAAAACAGGTGCCCGAATCGAGGTCTTTTTATTAAGAGAGCTTAATGAAGAGCAGCGTTTGTGGGATGTGTTGGTAGACCCAGCTAGGAAAATTAGAATTGGAAACAAATTATACTTTGGTGAAGACGAGAGTTTGGTTGCTGAGGTTATAGATAATACCACTTCTAGAGGGAGAACGCTTCGTTTCTTATACGATGGTTCATATACAGATTTTAGAAAAAAATTAAGGGACCTAGGAGAGACACCACTTCCGAAATATATTAAAAGAGAGGTTGAGGCAGAAGATGAAGAGCGTTACCAAACCATTTACGCCAAACATGAAGGTGCTGTTGCAGCACCCACTGCAGGAATGCATTTTTCTAAGCATTTATTAAAGCGTTTGGAAATTAAAGGGGTAGATTTTGCAGAGGTAACCCTGCATGTAGGGCTAGGTACATTTAACCCTGTAGAAGTAGAAGATTTGTCCAAGCATAAAATGGACAGTGAAGAGTTGATTATTGAGGAAAAAGCCACTGTGACCATCAATCATGCAAAGACCCAGAAGAAACGAATTTGTGCTGTGGGAACTACCGTGATGCGAAGTTTGGAAACAGCTGTTTCTTCTCAGCATACTTTAAATACGCACCAAGGATGGACCAATAAGTTTATTTTCCCTCCCCATGAATTTAGTATTGCGAATTGTATGATTACTAACTTTCACTTGCCTAAGTCTACTTTACTGATGATGATTTCTGCGTTTATGGGTCATGATTTAATGAAAGAAGCCTATAAGATAGCAATTGAAGAAAAGTATAAGTTTTACTCCTATGGAGACGCTATGCTTATTATATAATTTTATTTAGTGTACAAAAAAGCCTGACATAGCCTAAGGTAGAGTCAGGCTTTTTGCATTTTATTAATACCTTTGGGTGGTGGAAGAGATTGTAAAAAAAGACATAAGAGCATTGGATAAAGAAGCCCTCAGGACATTCTTTGTGACTCAGGGCCAATCTGCCTTTAGGGGAAATCAGGTGTATGAATGGCTGTGGCAAAAAGGGGCCCATTCCTTTGAGTCAATGACCAATATATCTAAAGAGACCCGGGCTTTTTTGGAAACCCATTTTGTGATTAATCACATTAGGGTAGATCAAATGCAGCGCTCTAATGATGGGACTATTAAAAATGCAGTACGCCTCCATGACAACCTGGTGGTAGAATCTGTTTTAATTCCTACCAAAACAAGAACAACTGCTTGTGTGTCTAGCCAAGTGGGTTGTAGTTTAGACTGCAAATTCTGTGCAACTTCTAGATTAAAACGCATGCGTAATTTGCAACCAGACGAGATTTATGATCAGGTGGTGGCCATAGACCAACAAAGCCGATTGTACTTTAACAGGCCCCTCAGCAATATTGTTTTTATGGGTATGGGAGAGCCATTAATGAACTACAACAATGTGCTCAAAGCCATTGAAAAAATAACGGATCCAGAGGGTCTGGCTATGTCCCCTAAACGTATTATAGTGTCTACTTCTGGGGTGCCTAAAATGATCCGTAAAATGGCAGAAGATGGGGTTAAATTTAAATTAGCTGTTTCTCTTCACTCTGCTATAGATTCCGTTAGGACTACCATCATGCCTTTTAATGAAACATTCCCATTAGCGCAACTCAGAGAGGCCCTGCAATTTTGGTATGAAAAAACCAAGAGCAGGATCACTTACGAATATGTGGTTTGGAAAGGAATTAACGACAATAAAGCCGCTATAGATGCGCTGGTTGAATTCTGTAAATTTGCACCTGCTAAAGTGAATTTAATCGAATACAACCCTATAGACGACGGTATGTTTTCACAAGCTTCCCAAGCAGCAATAGATGCTTACGTGAACACTCTAGAGCGGCACAACATTACTTGTACGGTAAGACGTTCAAGAGGAAAAGATATAGATGCAGCTTGTGGTCAATTGGCCAATAAACAAGATGTAAAAATAAATTAAAACACCCATGGCAAATATTGTAATTACTGGAACGAGTAGGGGAATTGGTTTTGAAATGGCCAAAATATATGTGGCACAAGGACATCAAGTGTTGGCACTTTCTAGAAATCCGTCGCCCATAGATGCGTTAAAATTAGACGGATTATATGCTTTTGCCTTTGACATTTGTCAATCTGAAGACATTCAGAAAGCCGCTCATTTTGTAGCTACGCAGTGGGGTGGAAAGTTAGACGTTTTAATAAATAATGCAGGTACACTGATCAATAAGCCATTTTTAGAAACCACCACAGCAGATTTTCAGCAGGTGTATGCAGTGAATGTTTTTGGAGTGGCTGCCCTAACCAAAGCGCTCATTCCTTTTATGGAAAAAGGGCATGTGGTGACGGTGAGTTCTATGGGAGGTGTTCAAGGAAGTTCAAAATTCCCAGGCCTAGCCGCATACAGTTCCAGTAAAGGAGCCGTAATTACTCTTACAGAATTGTGGGCAGAAGAATTTAAAGAAACGGGCCCGTCTTTTAATGTATTGGCCATTGGGGCGGTTAGAACAGAAATGTTAGCAGCGGCTTTTCCAGGATACGAGCCACCAACAACAGCTGAGCAAATGGGGGCATATATAGTAGACTTTAGCCTCAATGGGCACGCACTTTACAATGGAAAAATGTTGCAAGTGAGCAATTCAACGCCCTAGTTTGAGTAGCTTTTTATTTTAAATGCTATTTTCCTGGTGTATACAATTTTTACTGACTTGTTATAATACAGTGTCAAGTGATTTGTTTTAATACAGCGTTTATTGACTTATTTTTTAATCTTCAAGTACTCCAAAACCACCCGTGTGAAAATCCCTAATGGCCTCGGTAATTTCTGCTTGGGTATTCATCACAAATGGTCCTTGAGCGGCTATTGGCTCGTTTATAGGACTACCGCTTAATACAAGTAAGTCAGTAGCTTGGTTCGCAGTAATTTCAAAAGACTCCCCTTTGTTTTGGAAAAGCACTAAGTGGTTCTCTTCTATTGTTTCTTCATGTGAAGCTATACTGATATTTCCAGATAAGACTAAAACTGCTGTATTGTATTGGGCAGGAAATGAAAAGCTGGCTTTCCCCTGGTCATTTAGATGTACATTATACAAATGTACTTCTGTAAAAGTAGTTGCAGCTCCCTTTGTTCTTTGGTATTGACCGGCCACTACTTTTATATGACCCATTTTATGATCCAAATGAACTGTAGGAATATCTTTTTCAGAGAAGCCTTGGTATTTTGGTGGACTCATTTTGTGTGCAGCAGGTAGGTTTACCCAAAGTTGTACCATTTGAAATATACCGCCTTTTTTTGCAAATTCCGCTTCGTGGTATTCTTTGTGAAGGACCCCGGAAGCAGCTGTCATCCATTGAACTCCTCCAGGACCAATAATCCCTTGATTTCCTCCGGAGTCATGGTGTGCCACACTGCCCTGATACGCCAAAGTTACTGTCTCAAAACCACGGTGTGGGTGTACACCAACCCCTCTAGGGGTATCTGTAGCAGGAAAGTGAAATGGTGCGTTGTAGTCCAACATAATAAATGGACTCATCCTTTGCATGTCTAAGCCGTAGGCCGATGGAATAAAGTTTTGAACCCTAAAACCGTCTCCAACAAAGTGAGGATTTCTTGGAGGAATTACCAATTCTATTTCTTTTACTGCCATCTTTTTTTAGGTAAAGATAATTCTAAAAGCCTTAATTTAGAACCGTGAATGAGATTTTAGAAAAATACTTACCACTCCAGGCAGTAATCCCATGCATGTCTTTGATTCAAACCCATGAAGTGCATTTAAAAATTGTCAATACAAGGGTGACCAGACACGGAGATTATCGTAGAAATATCCAAGGCAAACACGCCATTACAATTAATGCGTCATTAAACCCTTACCGGTTTTTAATGACATTAATACACGAAATAGCCCATTTGGTGGCCTTCGAAGATTTTGGGTATGCTATTAAACCACATGGGATAGAATGGAAGCAGACTTTTAGGAATCTGATGTTGCCTTTTATTAGACCGGAGGTATTTCCTTCAGATTTGTTGCCTTATTTGGCCAGACATTTTAAAAATCCTAAAGCCAGTACAGACACAGATGCAGCGCTCTCTGTTGCTTTTTCAAATTATGACCTCAATCCCCCTCAAGAAAATTACATCTTTGAACTTTCAGAGGGAACCTTATTTAAAATTTACAATGGTAAAGTCTTTAAGAAAGGACCCAAGAGGGTCAAGCGTTATGAGTGTATAGAATTGTCTTCCGGAAAAACCTATCTGTTTCAACCAAACGCCAAAGTAAGCTTTTTAATAGCAGACAATGCTGGCAGTTAAATAGGCATTTATTATTGGAGGTTGCAAGGGTTCAAGTTAATTTTGATGCTGAATAGAACTAGTTCTTGCCTTCAACATACATTTTCCTTACTTTTTTAAATAACTCAGAGGAGTAAACAAAATCTGTTACTGCTTCATTATCTGTTTTAAAGACGTCTTCTTTGGTGCCTTCCCAAGCTTTTAAGCCTTCTTTGAGGAATACTATTTTTTCTCCAATTTCCATAACCGAATTCATGTCATGGGTATTGATTACGGTTGTCATTTGGTATTCATCCGTAATTTCTTGAATGAGATTATCTATAAGAATGGCCGTTTTTGGGTCTAAACCAGAGTTGGGTTCGTCACAGAATAAATATTTTGGATTCATAACAATAGCCCTAGCAATAGCGACCCTTTTTTGCATTCCACCAGAAATTTCAGAAGGGAATTTGGATTCTGCATTGACTATATTTACCCGCTTTAAAACACTGTGGACCCTTTCTTTTTTTTCCTCATCAGTTTGTTTGGTAAACATATCTAACGGGAAGCGCACATTGTCTGCAACATCCATAGAATCAAATAAAGCACTCCCTTGAAATACCATGCCCATTTTTTCTCTGAGTTTCCTTTTCTTCTTTAAAGTCAGGTTTGCGTAGTTGTCTTGATCGTATAAGATATTTCCAGCATCTAAATTAAAGAGGCCCAGGAGACATTTTAGAAAAACTGTTTTACCAGAACCACTTTGACCAATGATCAAAGAGGTTTTTCCTTTTTCAAAGCTGGTAGAAATTCCTTTGAGTACTTTGTTGTCTCCGAAAGACTTGTGTATGTTTTCTACCTCTATCATTAGCCCAGTAAAAGTTGTGTGAGTATATAATTTGTAGTGATGATTACTACAGCCGTCCAAACAAAGGAAGTGGTACTTGCTTTACCAACCTCTAAGGCACCACCTTTCATATAATACCCGTGAAATGAAGGTACCGTTGCAATAATAAATGCAAAAAACATGGTTTTTATAAATGCATAGGCTACATGAAAAGGAACAAAGTCTATTCGCACCCCTTCAATAAAATCTGCAGCAGTAGAAAATCCACCAAAAACCCCAGCTAAAAATCCGCCAAAAATACCCAAGTACATAGCAATAGCAATAACGAATGGATACATAAGTAGGGCAATTATTTTAGGAAACACCAAGTAGTTAAGTGAATTTATTCCCATGACCTCCAATGCATCTATTTGTTCAGTAACCCGCATAGAGCCAATACTAGAAGTAATAAAAGACCCCACCTTTCCAGCCATGATAATGGAGGTGAAAGTTGGTGCGAACTCTAGGATTACAGATTGTCTGGCAGCAAAACCAATTAAATTTTTTGGGATAAGTGGGCTGTTCAGATTAAGAGCGGTTTGTATGGTTACTACCCCTCCAATAAAAAAAGAAACAAAAATAACAATCCCCATAGAGCCATAAATAAGTTCATCTATTTCTTTGAGAATTAAGCCTCGCATAACCTTCCACTTCGTAGGCTTTTTAAAAACCTCTCGTATCATTAAAAAATACTGTCCAATTGCTGCAAGCTGCTTCATGATGCGTTTAAAAATCTAAGGTGTTTTGTGTACTCTCAGAATCTCAAGTAAAAATACTAATAAGCTTTTAACTAGCCATGCGATTTTTCTTTTTAAGTCTATTTGCTCTTTGATATAGATCTGAGGAGAATTGTGTCTCAAACGGGTCAGTTTTTTTTCATGGGGGATTGTTTTTAGGGTTTTTGTTTTAACAATCATTTTACTTCAATACTTTATCAGGTACCTACAAAATCCTTATTTTTGAGTAAATAATTATTATATGAAATCTCATTTTAATTACCCCCTGTTTTGTTGCTTAGTGATCTTTTTTTCTTTCGCTGCTAAAGCCCAAAAAAAATCATTAGCATCCAAGGAATATGAAAGGCCAAAATTGGTGGTTGGAATAGTGGTTGATCAAATGCGCTATGACTATATTTCTCGTTTTTGGAATGGTTATAGTGAAGGCGGGTTTAAGCGCTTGGTAAAAGAGGGCTTTAACTTTAAAAACAACCATTATAATTATGCCCCAACAAGTACTGGTCCTGGTCATGCGTCTGTTTATACAGGGACCACACCAGCCTCTCATGGGATTATTGGGAATGATTGGTATGACAAAGAAATAGGCGCATCTGTATATTGTGCAGCAGACAATACCTATGCTTCTGTGGGGACTGCCTCTGCGGCAGGACAAATGTCACCAAAACAATTGTTAACCACTACCATTTCTGATCAGTTAAAATTACACACCCAATCAAGGTCTAAAGTAATTGCTATTGCTTTAAAGGACAGGGGAGCTGTTTTGCCTGGGGGCCATACGGCAGACGCTGCGTACTGGTTTCATGGAAAAAATGAGGGCAGTTGGATTAGCAGTACTTTTTATATGGAAGCCTTACCCTCTTGGGTGACTCAATTTAATAACAAAGTACCCCAGCTATACAAAAAACCATGGGACCTGCTTAAATCTGAAAAAGCCTATACACAGAGTGGTTTAGATAAAAATAATTACGAAGGTGCTTACAGGGGAGAAGCTGCGGCCGTTTTCCCACATGATCTCGTGTCACTTTGGGAGGCTAATGGCGCTTATGATATATTAAAAGCGACTGCTTACGGTAATAGCCTTACCACTGATTTTGCCTTAGCAGCACTCCAGGGAGAAAATTTGGGCAAAGGCTTGGATACTGATTTTTTAGCGGTGAGTTTTTCGAGTACAGATTATGTGGGTCACCAGTTTGGGGTGAATTCACGGGAAATAGAAGACACCTACTATCGCCTAGATTTGGACATAGAAAGATTACTCAAAGCTTTAGATGCTCAGGTTGGGCCAGGCAATTATAGTTTGTTTTTAACCGCAGATCATGCAGCTGTTCAAGTTCCCACCTATTTGCAGGATTTAAAAATACCGTCAGGATATTTTGATTCAAAAGTATTTAAAGAAAACCTAAACACATATGTAGCAGACCACTATGGATCAGAAGACCTCATAGAAAACATCTCTAATTATCAAGTGTTTTTAAATAGGACTTTAATCGCTCAGTTAGATATTGATTTAGAAGACATGCAGGAAGATTTGGCACAATTTATTTTGCAAGATCCCGCTGTGGAAAGAAGTTATACTGCCTATCAAATGTGGGGGGAGGAATATACAAAAGGGATCCCCTATATCTTGCAAAATGGATATAATCCCAAAAGATCTGGAGACGTCCTTTTTGTTTTAAAGCCTGCAGTAATTAGTTATTCAAAGACTGGTTCTACCCACGGCTCTCCTCAGATATACGACACCCACACCCCATTGTTGTTTTTTGGTAAAGGATTTAAGCAAGGGGCTAGTTTTGAAAGATCAGAGATCCCAGATATTGCCCCAACTGTAGCCGCAATGTTAGGTATTGCTTTTCCAAACGGCACTACTGGCAAGCCATTGACAGAAGTTTTAGAGTAAACCCAATTAATTATAGTATTGGATCTTGGCTATTTAGGACAAGTTTGGGTCTGGGTGAAGTGTCAAATAAAGCAATCGCTAACCTAAGATTTTAGATCGCATATTTTTCCATCTTAAACGCCTGATAAAAACGCCCTCTTCATGGTTAACTATGAAAGGGGCGTTTTCTTTTTTGGCCTCAAAAAAGCCACCCATGTGGTGGAAGAAGGCCATAAAACGCTTTTGCTTTACAGCCATTTTAAAAGCGGCTATAAGGGTGATTAATAACCCATACCTCATGCCATACATGGCTTTGCCTTGGAGTAATTTGGCTTTTTTATTGTAAGCGGCGCCTATAGGTCTCAGGTGTTTTACCGCTAAATGTTCCTCTGTTTTTAATTCAAAACCGTGGTATTGGGCTAACAGTTCATCTACAGTATCCCAACCCATAGCAATCCTTAGACCATCCATTGCCGTAAAACAAGCTTTTGAATAGGCCTTAAACGCGCCCCGAATATGTGTTTTATCCATAGGGTGGTTTAAAAGCCATTGTCCTTTGTGGTCTTGTTCATAGGCAAATCCACCACAGATGCCTAGTGAAGGATTGTGAGAAAAACGGTCGCTAATAGTCTCTAAATAGTTTTTAGGAAGCAGTATGTCTGCATCTAATTTGAGCAAAATATCATAGTCTTTGTCCAGCTGTTTTAAGCCGAAATTAAAAGCCTGTACCACTTTGCTTCCAGGCATATGTATATTAGAACTACTGTGGTTTACGGCAGTTATAAAAGGGTGTTTTTCAGCAAATTCTTGGGCTATTTTATAAGTGTTATCTGAAGAATTGTCACTGACCACAATTAATTGTTGGGGAGCCAGTGTTTGAATGCAAATACTTTCAAGGCAACCCTTTAAAAATGCCGCTTCATTATGTGCAGGAATGACAATAGATATATTCATTTATATTTTAAGATTTTTTTTCTGCATACACCATATAATACCTCGGTGTAAACCACCTTAAAAGGGGTCTTATGCCAATTTTTTTTGTGGGATTGGTCCAGCGTTTGGTCGCTTTTATTTCCCAGCCTGTTTTTTCTAAGAGCCAGTCTAACTGCCAGCTTTCAAATTCGTGGTAATGTCTGTCCCATAGGTCTGTTTTACTCCTGTAGGCAGGGGCAAACCAAAGTCTTAGTGGCACGCTGATGACTATTTTTTTAGACTGAATTTGCTGTAAGATTTGAAAGGGGTTTAACAGGTGTTCAAAAATTTCAAAGGCAGTAACCACTGAGGCGTCTGAGTCTATTAAAGCATTTTGATTAAAATCTAAATCTTCTCCCGCTGTGTTTTTAACGGTATATCCAATCGCACGCATTTGTTCACTCAATGGATTTTCTACGCCCAAGTCTAGAAGGGTTTCCTGTGTAGAAAGGTGTTCTTGTAAAAAAGCTAGGGTTATTTTATACCTTTTTTCTGGAAAGTATCTTTTGTACATAGGGCAAATTAAAGGAATAAGTGGGCACCATTACTTATAAATGAGGTGAAAAATACTTAGTGCTTAAAAAATGTTCGGTGCTAAAAATATGTTAGATACTAAAAATAGAGTTGATTTTTAATTCATCTACTATACCTCATATACAAATGCGTTAATATTCATTCCTGCACCCACACTGGCAAACATCACCACATCTCCTTTTTCAATCATATGTCCCTCTAATTGACCGCGTTTCACCATGTCAAAAAGGGTGGGAACGGTCGCTACAGAACTGTTGCCAAATTCATGAATATTCATGGGCATTATACCATCTGGCACAGGGGTTTTGTACTGTCTATAAAAACGCTTTACAATAGCAGCGTCCATTTTTTCGTTGGCCTGGTGGATGAATATTTTCTTGAGATCTCCAATATTGTGACCACTAGCGTCCAAACATTTCTGCATGGCTATGGGGACGTGGGTCACCGCAAATTCATAAATTTTGCGGCCGTACATTTTTATGTATTTCTCATTTTTGGGAGCGTCTTGTTTGTAAGAGCAGCCAAAAAATAGGAAATGGGCTTCTTCAAAAGAGTGGGTTTCTGAGGCATGAGATAGAATGCTTCCGCCCTGAGGGTCTTCTATGTCAAGAATTGTAGCCCCAGCACCGTCTGCATAGATCATAGAGTCTCTGTCATGAGGATCCAAAACCCTTGAGAGGGTTTCTCCGCCTATTACTAGGCATCTTTTAGCCATCCCAGCTTTCATAAATGCCTGCGCATGAATTACTCCTTCTATCCAGCCAGGGCAGCCAAATAGCAAGTCATAGGCCACGCAAGATGGGTTTTTAATACGCAGCAAATGTTTTACCCTAGAGGCCAATGAAGGCAAAGTGTCTCCTTGTGCTCCGGGAGCAGAAACGTCTCCAAAATTATGGCCAAATATAATGTAGTCAATGGTTTCAGGATCTATATTAGCGTCTGTAATAGCATCTTGAGCCGCTAAAAAACCTAAATCAGAGGTATTTAAATGATCTGGGGCATACCTGCGATTTTCAATACCAGTAATGGCCTTGAACTTTTCAATGATTACCCCATTTTCCTGCTCAAATACCTGGCCATTTTCTTGAAGGAACGCATGTGAATTAAAAGCTTCATTTGGGGTTATTAGAGGCGGAATATAGCTACCGCTTCCCTTAATACTCACTTTCATAGGTTACATAATTTATCACAAGATAAAAAAAATGTAACCTATGTAAAGCGTCATCACGTAAAATATACGATGTTCAGTATTATTTATGCCTCTGCATAAGCTTCAATGGGCGTACAAGTACAGATCAGGTTTCTGTCTCCGTAAGCGTCGTCTACCCTTCTCACCGTTGGCCAGAACTTGTTGTCAGACACATATGGTAAAGGGAAGGCAGCTTGCTGCCTGCTGTAAGGGAAATCCCATTGGTCAGCAGTAAGCATGGCTTGTGTATGCGGCGCATTTTTGAGTGGGTTATTAGGCGTGTCTATATGAGCGACATCTATTTCTTTTCTAATAGCGATCATGGCGTCACAGAAACGGTCTAATTCTGGTAAATCTTCACTTTCTGTAGGTTCAATCATCATGGTGCCTGCCACAGGGAAAGATACTGTAGGGGCATGGAATCCGTAGTCCATGAGTCGTTTGGCTATATCTGTTACCTCTATCCCATGGTCTTTAAAAGGCCTGCAATCTATGATCATTTCATGGGCAGCCCTTCCTTGCTCTCCCGTATAAAGCACTTCAAAGGAGCCATTCAATCTGGCCTTAATATAATTGGCATTTAAAATAGCAATTTTAGTAGCATGGGTCAACCCAGCTTCTCCTAGCATTTTAATGTAACCATATGAAATAAGGCAGGCTAAGGCAGAACCCCATGGTGCTGCAGATATAGCAGTAATGGCTTGGTCACCGCCAGTAGCTATAACCGGATTGGTAGGTAAAAACGGCACTAATTGAGGCGCCACACAGATAGGTCCTACACCAGGACCTCCTCCTCCGTGAGGAATAGCAAAAGTTTTGTGCAAGTTTAAGTGACAAACGTCTGCGCCAATAGTGGCTGGATTGGTCAATCCTACCTGCGCATTCATGTTGGCACCATCCATATACACCTGTCCGCCGTGCTCGTGAATGAGGCTAGTAATTTCTCTAATAGAAGATTCAAATACTCCGTGGGTAGAAGGATAAGTGACCATGAGTGCCGCCAATTCACTACTGTGGGCAATAGTTTTTTCTCTAAGGTCTTCTACGTCTATATTTCCTTTTTCATCTGTTTTTGTCACCACAACCTTCATTCCCGCCATCACTGCAGAGGCTGGATTAGTGCCGTGGGCAGACGCCGGTATGAGGCATATATTCCTGTGACTTTCTCCCCTAGAAGCGTGGTAGGCTCTAATAGTCATTAGTCCTGCGTACTCTCCTTGTGCTCCAGAGTTTGGTTGTAGCGAGGTGCCAGCAAAGCCAGTAATTTCGTTGAGCTGTAATTCTAATTGTTGTAAAACTTCATGGTAGCCAGCTGCTTGTTCAACAGGTACAAAAGGATGTATACTACCCCATTGCGCCCATGAAAGAGGCAACATTTCTGAGGCCGCGTTGAGTTTCATGGTACATGAACCAAGAGAAATCATGGAGTGATTTAAAGCCAAATCTTTGCGTTCTAACTGTTTTATATAACGCATTAGTGCCGTTTCAGAGTGGTAGGTATTAAATATTTTTTGGCTTAGAAAAGCTGTTTTTCTCGCCAAGTGCTGGGGCACTTTTGTTTCATTCCCAAGTGAAATAGTAGGTGGAGTTTGTCCTTTAGCGGCAGCAAAAATGGCTACAATCTCTTGGGCATCGGCCACGGAAGTGGCCTCGTTAATTGAAATCCCTACCTGATCCGTTCCAACGTATTGGAAATTGACTTTTTGGGCTTCTGCCAATGCTTTAATTTCTTTGGCTGGCGCCGACACCAATAGGGTGTCAAAATAATTTTCGTTGTGCTGGGTATAGCCCAAACTTTCTAGTGCCTTAGACACTGCAACTGTTTTATGGTGCACTCCATGTGCAATATATAACAAGCCTTGAGGTCCGTGGTATACCGCGTACATTCCAGCCATTACAGCCAAAAGTACCTGAGCTGTACAGATGTTAGAAGTGGCTTTGTCTCTTTTGATATGTTGTTCTCTGGTCTGTAGCGCCATTCGGTAGGCTGGCAATCCGTCAGTATCTTTTGTTAGTCCAATGATTCTTCCAGGAATACTTCTTTTATAATCTTCTCTTGTGGCAAAAAATGCTGCGTGTGGCCCCCCATAGCCTAAAGGAATTCCAAAGCGTTGTGTGGTTCCAACCACTACGTCTGCACCCAATTCTCCGGGCGCTGTAAGCATGGTTAAACTTAATATGTCTGCTGCAAAAGCCACTTTTATTTCTGTTGCTTTGGCTTTCTCCATGAACTGGTCTACGGCACCAATCGCACCGTTTTTACCAGGATACTGTACTATGGCACCATAAAAATGGGGCTCAAATGCAAATGCATCTATTGGGCCAACCTCTAATTGAATGCCTAGTGGCGTTGCCCTAGTTTCTAATAAGGATAGGGTTTGTGGTAAAATATCTTCTGAAACAAAAAAGGACATGGCCTCCTGTTTTTTCTGGTCTCTCGTTCTTACATCATAGAGCATGGTCATGGCTTCTGCTGCTGCGGTACTCTCATCTAATAGAGAGGCGTTGGCAAGATCCATTCCGGTCAATTCACACACCATGGTCTGGAAATTGATTAATGCTTCTAACCTACCTTGTGCAATTTCTGCTTGGTATGGTGTATAGGCAGTGTACCATCCCGGATTTTCTAAAATATTTCTTTTGATTACAGAAGGGGTAATGCTCTGGTGGTATCCTTGGCCTATATAAGTTTTGAATACCTTATTCTTTTGAGACAGTATTTCAATATGAGAAAGGTATTCGTGTTCGCTCATGGATGGTGCTAAATCCAACGCTTTTTTAAGACGAATGTCTACAGGAATAGTTTCCAGAATAAGCTGGTCTAGATTCTCTACACCAACTGTTTTTAACATTTGGGCTTGTTCTTCTTCTTGTATGCCAATGTGGCGTAATGCAAAAACATCTGTTTTCATAAGCGAAATCGTTATATTAGATCTATAAAAAGCTGCACAAAATTACTAATAAAAAGAATAATTATACTGCCTTTGATACAAGTCTTCACTAAACTTTTTAACCAATTTGAGGGCTTATAAACAGTTTGTTTACTTTTGTGGAATGCGCGGTTTGAGAAGATTTTTCGATTTTTATTTAAAGGCCAGTGTCCACGTGGCTTTTGCCGTGGTATCCCTCAGTTATGTGGGTGCTAAAGGCTTAAACATTTTATGGACTAATGCTTTGGGGGTTGTGTTGTTTTCGGGAACTGTTATGGGCTATAATTTTATCAAATATGGCTTGGGCGGTCCCTTTTATTTGAAAGTGACCCATAAGTCCTTTATGCCCATGCAAATAGTGAGTTTTTTTTGTGGAGCGCTCGGCTTATACGGGATACTGTATTTAAACCCATTGGCTTATTTGGTATTACTAATGTTAGTTGTTTTTACGGCCCTTTACGGGCTGCCTATATTTCCAGCCCAAAAAAACCTTAGGGCTATAAAAGGCATGAAAATTTATATTGTTGCTATTGTTTGGGCCCTGGCGACTGTGGTATTGCCACTGTCTACATTGGGGGTTAAAATAGTTTTACAGCTTACTAATCCATCAGATCCTTTTGGGTTCGTGGGTGTTTTAGGCTTGTTTCTATCTCATTTTTTCTTAGTCTTGGCCTTAATGGTTCCTTTTGAGCTAAGAGACTATCTGGAAGACACCCCTCAACTGGCCACACTCCCACAGCGCTATGGGTTGCAAAAGACCAAATACATTGGGATTTTTTGGTCGCTCCTTTTTTTAGGAGGCCATTTATTTGCTGGGGCAATATTGAAATGGCCTATACAAATAGTGGGGGTTTCTCTAATGATTACGCTGCTGCTGATCATAGGGATTTTCTATTCTGGCAAGCATTCAAGTAGCTATTTTACCGATTTTTGGGTAGAGGGAATTCCCATTTTGTTTGCCTTTCTTTGGTGGGCTTTTGAATCGTTTTTGTAATTTTATAAAACAATAAGTGTTTTGGCAAAGGCTAACTCATTTAAAATTTCCCCAATAGAAAAAGCCTCATATCTATGAAAAAAGTCCTTTTTAGCCTATTATTCTTATGTAGTTTTTATGCTTTTGCACAGCATAAAGACAGAGATATGTCTGAGGCTGCAACCAAAATAAACAAGCGTAGCCTGCTAATAGATGTCAGGACCCCTGCAGAATTTAAGGAAGGCCACCTGCCTCATGCGGTTAATATAGATTGGTTGTCTGCTGACTTTAATAAGGCTTTTGACAGCATAGGCAAACGCAATAAGATTTATGTGTACTGTCGTAGTGGTAAGCGTTCCGCAATGGCAGCTTCCAGACTAGACAGTCTTGGTTATAAAAGGGTTGTGAACCTTAAAGGCGGCTATAAGGCTTATGAAAAGACGCAGTAGCTGTGGTGGTTTGAAAAACACAACTTCTAAGCTTCATACAATAGGCTTGATCCTTATTTCAAAAATACCCTAGCACTTTGCTTGATTCAATAAACCTGCTTGTTACTCTATTAACGCTTCTATACTTTGCTTAATTCAATAAACCTGCTTGTTGCTTTATTAACGCTTCTATACTTTGCTTAATTCAATAAACCCGCTCTTTTGAGAAGTGCCTCAGGCTTTGGTTCGCTGCCCCTGAATTTTTTGTACAATACCATAGGATCTTCTGAACCTCCCTTAGAGAGCACAAATTCTTTAAAGTCTGCTGCTACTGTTGTATTAAAAATACCTGCTTCTTTAAATTTTTCAAAGGCGTCTGCATCTAATACCTCTGCCCACTTATAGCTGTAGTATCCTGCTGCATAGCCCCCTTGGAAAATATGAGAAAAAGCGGTACTCATACAACTTCCAGGCTGAGAAGGGTATAGGTCTGTTCCTTTAAATGCATCATTTTCAAAAGCAGCAACATCTGTTATTTCCATTGGATTACTGCTGTGCCAGGCCATATCTAATAACCCAAAACTCAGTTGTCTCAAAGTGGCCATTCCCTCTAAGAAGGTAGCTTGTTCTTTTATTTTTTGGACCAATTCCATAGGAATTAAAGTGTGGTCTTTATAGTGTTTTGCAAAAAGTGACAAGGCTTCTTTTTCATAACACCAGTTTTCCATGAGTTGGCTGGGAAGTTCAACAAAATCCCAAGATACGGACGTCCCTGAAAGACTTGGGAAAGTGGTGTTGGCAAGCATGCCATGTAAGGCGTGGCCAAATTCGTGAAATAGGGTGGTGAGTTCTTGAAAAGTAAGTAATGCAGGCGTCTTGGAAGTAGCAGAGCTAAAATTACATACTATGGCTATTTGCGGTCTGAAGTCCTGGCCGTCTTTTTTATACTGTGATCTAAAGGAGGTCATCCATGCGCCCCCCCTTTTTCCGGGTCTTGGGTGAAAGTCTGTGTAAAAATAGGATACAAAAGTTCCCTTGTTGTCATACACCTTATAGGTAGACACCTCTTTGTGGTAGACCGGTATGTCTTTGACCTCACTGAAGTTTAATCCGTATAATTTGTGGGCAATGTCAAACATACCCATTACGCAGGCATTTAATGGAAGGTAGGGCTTGAGTACTTCTTCTTCAAAATTAAAAGTCGCTTGTCTGAGTTTTTCTCCTACAAAGGGGCCATCCCATTTTTCTAGGTTTTCTAAACCAAACTGTTCTTTGCCGTACGCTTTTAAGGCCTCCATTTCTGCTTTTGCAGCAGGTAGGGCTTTGTTTAAAATGTTTTGTGAAAAATTAAGCACAGCAGCTGGGCTTTTTGCCATTCTTTCTTCTAAGACATATTGGGCGTGGTTTTCATACCCCAGTAATTGGGCCCTTTGGTGTCTGAGTCTAACAATTTCTAAAACAATGGCCTCGTTGTTGTTTTCGTTCTTTTGAAATCCTTTGCTGGTAAATGCTTTGTGCATTTTTTCACGTAAACCCCGTTGGGTAGAAAACTTCATAAAAGGCACATAGCTCGGGTAATCTAATGTGAAGATCCAGCCTTCTTTATCTTTGCTTTTTGCTAGGTCTTCTGCAGCCGTTTTAACACTGTCTGGTAATCCGTCTAATTCAAGTTCATCTGTAATGTGAAGGGAGAATATTTGGGTGTCTGCCAAGACGTGTTCTCCAAATTCCAACTGAAGTCTAGAGAGGTTTTTATCTATTTCCCTTAGGGTGCTTTGGCCTGCCTCTTCCAAGAGCGCGCCATTCCTAACAAAAGATTTATAAGATTTGTCTAATAATCTTTGAGATTCTGTATCTAGAGATAGGTTGTCTTTCTGTTCGTAAACGGCTTTAACCCTTTTGAATAAGTCGGGGTCTAAACTCAGGTCATTGCTAAAGGCACTGAGAAGTGGAGACACTTCTTGTGCAATTTTTTGCATTTCAGGGGAGGTTTCTGCTGAATTGAGGTTAAAGAATATGCTGGAAATATTTCCCAATGTCTGTCCTGCATAATCTAGTGCTACCACGGTATTTTCAAAAGAAGGTGCTTCTGATTGCTCCTTTACAGCAGTAATCTCCTCTTTGGTAAGGGCTATAGCGGTCTCAAAAGCGGGTTTGTAATGCTCGTTTTTAATTAGGTGAAATGGAGGCGTTTCAAATGGAGCTAATAAGGGATTTTTAGACATTGGCTGACAGGTGTTTTTGTGTGAATATTCAGTTTTAAGCAAGAGCAGCTTGCTCTTTATGACTGAATTGGTTTAGCGTCTTCGCTACTTTTTATGACTGAACTGATTTTGCGCCTTCGATCACTTTTTCTTTAAGGGCTTCCTTATAAGCAATTATTTGATCGAGAATTGCAGGATCACTGCTCCCGAGTATTTGGGCGGCGAGAATGCCCGCATTCTTGGCACCATTCAGTGCCACGGTGCCAACAGGCACCCCGCCCGGCATTTGTAATATAGACAGCACAGAATCCCAACCGTCTATAGAATTGCTGCTTTTAATGGGTACACCTATCACCGGTAAAGGAGATAAAGAAGCCACCATTCCAGGTAAATGTGCTGCACCACCGGCACCCGCTATAATAACACCAATACCCTCAAGGTGCGCGTTTTTACTAAAGCTAAATAGTTTTTCAGGGGTCCTATGGGCAGAAACAATGTCTACCATGACCGCTATATTTAAAGATTTTAAAAAGTCTATGGCTTCTTGCATTACAGGAAGGTCGCTGGTGCTTCCCATGACTACGGCTACTTTTTTCATGTATTTTTATTTAGAACTATTTTTAACTGAGACTTCTAATTCCAATACCCAGTATTATTTTTAAATAATGGGTGATTGTTCCCAGCCTATATTTTATTTTCACTAATTACGACAATACTCTTTTTAACAGTTTCTGCCATTTCTCTTGCAGTTTGCATATCCGAATGTACAATAGTAACATGGCCCATTTTTCTAAAAGGCCTGGTTTCTTTTTTTCCGTAAATATGTGGTGTTACCCCGTCAAGACTTAAAATGTGTTTCATGTTTTTATAAACCACAGCGCCAGTGTGTCCTGCTGCGCCAACGAGATTGACCATAACGGCAGCTACTTTACTAGCGGTGTCTCCCAAAGGAAGGTCCAATATAGCCCTGAGGTGTTGTTCGTATTGGTTTGTGTAACTTCCCTCTATAGAGTAATGTCCTGAATTGTGTGGTCTTGGGGCAACTTCATTGACTAAAATATCGCCTTCTTTTGTCAAAAACATTTCAACAGCCAAAAGACCTACATGGCCATAGGCTTCAGATGTTTTTAAGGCCACTTCAATGGCCTTCTGGGCCAAATGATCTGTGATTCTTGCAGGACATAAAACGTATTCTACCTGATTGGCTTCAGGGTGAAATTCCATCTCAACAACGGGGTAGTGTACACTTTCTCCACTAGGGTTTCTACAAACAATTACGGCCAACTCTTTCTCGAAATCAATGAGGCTTTCTGTAATGCAAGCTACATTGGGTAGCCCTTTTAGGTCTGCTGCTTGTCTAACTACTTTTACGCCCTGACCATCATAACCAAATTGCGCAGACTTCCACACAAAAGGGAAAGACAGTCCTCCATGAGCAATACTGTCTTCAATTTCTGAGCTGTAGGCAAATCTATTGAAAGGAGCTGTTGGGATCTGATGGTCTGTGTAAAAGAGTTTTTGGGTGCCTTTGTTGGCAATACTTCTTAGGCTATCTGAAGAGGGATATACAGTGACACCCTCTTTTTCGAGTGCTTCTAAGGCGTCAATATTTACATTTTCAATTTCTATGGTGAGTAGGTCTACTGTTTTTCCAAAGTTAAAAACAGTCTCATAATCCATTAAATTTCCTTGTTCAAAATGGTTGCAAGCCAATCTAGACGGAGCGTCTGGAGAGGGATCTAATACTTTTGTTTGAATGTCCCATTTTCTGGTTTCTTGTAAAAGCATTTTACCGAGTTGTCCGCCACCGAGAATGCCGAGAGTGAAATTAGAAGAAAAATAGTTTGTACTCATCAATAAGGCCCTTAGGGTTATTTTGTGCTTGTGCTACAAAAATACGAGATAATTATTATAAAGCCGGTCTGTCCCTTTAAAAAAGCGAAATCAAAACACTATCTTTGTGCCTTTAATTAACTAAAAAAAACCCCATGAAAACCAACCTTGTCTTGTTTGGGAAACCAGGCGCAGGAAAAGGAACCCAAGCGGCCTTTTTAAAAGAAGCCTACCAATTAAAGCATATTTCTACTGGAGATGTTTTTAGGGCTAATATTTCTCAAAATACTCCTTTAGGTCAATTGGCCAAGTCTTATATGGACAAAGGAGATTTGGTTCCAGATTCAGTGACCATACAAATGTTGGAAGCTGAGGTGAATGAAAATCAAGCTGCTGCGGGATTTATTTTTGATGGATTTCCCAGAACAACGGCACAAGCAGAAGCATTGGATGCTTTTTTAAAGACTAAGTCAATGGCCATTTCTGCGACTATAGCCTTGGAGGCAGATGAAGATGTTTTAACTGCTAGGCTCTTGGAGCGAGGCAAAGAAAGTGGAAGACCGGATGATTCGGACGAAGCAAAAATTAGAAATAGATTTCAGGAATACAACCTAAAAACAGCCCCTTTAGAGGCTTTTTACAAGTCCCAAAATAAGTTTTATGCTGTTAATGGCATTGGAGAAATTTCAGAAATAACAAAGAGAATAGCTACTATTATTAGTGGTTTATAAAAGAAAAGCGCTGTTTGAAGCATCGGCCTAGAATAGGCCAATTTAGCCCATAAATTATTTAATCATTACCCCATGACAGAAGGAAATTTCGTAGATTATGTAAAGGTTTTTTTAACCTCAGGAAACGGAGGAAAGGGATCTATACATTTACACAGGGAGAAATTCATCACCAAAGGAGGACCCGATGGTGGCGATGGAGGAAGAGGGGGCCACATTATTTTAAAGGGGAACAAGCATCTTTGGACGCTGGTTCATTATAAATTTAAAAAGCATTTTACTGCAGAGCATGGGGGACATGGCAGTAAAAACAGGAGTTTTGGAACAGACGGAAACGACGTCTATTTAGAAGTGCCTCTGGGAACTGTTGTTAAAGATGGAGAAACCCAAGAGCCATTATATGAAGTGACCGAGCACGACCAAGAGATTGTGCTTTTGGACGGAGGAAAAGGGGGGCTAGGAAACTGGCACTTTAGGTCTTCTACCAATCAAACACCCAGATATGCCCAACCTGGAATTCCAGGAAAAGAAGGCTCTTTTACCCTTGAATTAAAAGTATTGGCAGACGTAGGATTGGTTGGTTTTCCAAATGCAGGAAAATCTACCTTACTCTCTGTGATTACCTCTGCAAAGCCAAAGATTGCCTCTTATGCCTTTACCACCCTCAAACCCAATTTAGGGATTGTGGAATACAGGGATTTTAAGAGTTTTGTCATGGCAGATATTCCTGGAATTATCGAAGGAGCGGCAGAAGGCAAAGGTTTGGGCCATTATTTTTTAAGGCATATTGAGCGCAATGCGACCCTTTTATTTTTAATTCCAGCAGACAGTGAAGATATTGTTAAAGAGTACGGTGTTTTGTTGGATGAGTTGAGAAGATACAACCCTGAATTGTTGGACAAAGACCGCTTGGTTGCCATTTCAAAGAGCGATATGCTGGATGAGGAATTAGAAACTGAGATTTCAGGCCTGCTAAAACCCGTATTGGGAAATACCCCATTTTTGTTCTTCTCTGCTGTGGCACAAAAAGGCATTATGCCGCTCAAAGACACCCTTTGGGAAATGATACACGATCAAAAGGAATCCATGGGTTCTGGAAAATAATACTATGAGAATACATTTTATAGCCATTGGAGGAAGTGCTATGCATAACTTGGCATTGGCATTACACGAAGCGGGTCATGAGGTTAGCGGCAGTGACGACGTCATTTTTGAACCCTCTAAAAGCCGCCTAGCAGCGGTTGGTTTACTTCCCTTAGAAATGGGTTGGCAGCCTGAAAACATTCACTCAGATATAGATGTAATTGTTTTAGGCATGCACGCAAAACCAGGGAATCCTGAGCTTGAAAAAGCCCAGGAATTGGGTTTAAAAGTGTATTCTTATCCTGAATTTTTATATGAACATTCAAAGCATAAAACACGCGTTGTCATAGGGGGGAGTCACGGAAAAACAACCATTACTTCTATGATCCTTCATGTGATGTACTACCATGAAAAAGAAATAGACTTTATGGTGGGTGCCCAATTAGACGGCTTTGACAAGATGGTTCATCTCACAGAGGAGAACGATTTTATGTTATTAGAGGGAGATGAATACCTCTCTTCTCCCATAGATGCCCAATCAAAGTTTTTACATTACAAGCCGCATATTGCGCTCTTGAGTGGTATTGCTTGGGACCATATTAATGTATTCCCCACTTTTGAATCTTATTGTGCGCCCTTTGAATCCTTTATTGATAGTATTGTTGCGGGAGGTAGCCTTACTTTTAATCAAGAGGATCAGGTACTTAATGAAATGGTTGAAAAAGCCACCAACACCATTCGCAAAATTGCTTATACCACCCCAGAGGCTTCTATAGATAGTGGTGTAACTTATCTAGAAACGGAAGAAGGTCCTTTGCCATTAGAAATTTTCGGAATGCACAACCTCAATAATCTGGCAGGTGCCAAGTGGATATGCCAGCATATGGGTATAGACGCCCTAGATTTCTATGAGGCCATTAGTAGTTTTAGAGGCGCTTCTAAACGATTAGAATTGGTCGCTAAGAACAATCAAACGGCTATTTATAAAGATTTTGCTCACGCACCTAGTAAGGTAAAGGCCACTACTGCAGCGGTTAAGGAGCAATATCCTGACAGGAAGTTGGTTGTGGTACTTGAGTTGCATACCTACAGTAGTTTAGACGCTTCTTTTCTCAAGGAGTATAAAAATGCTTTGGCCAAGGCCGACGTCGGTATGGTTTTCTATGAGCCAGCCGTACTAGCCATAAAAGAAAGGGAACCTATCTCTGCGGAGGTTATTAAAAATGCTTTTGGTTCCGCTGCGCTTCAAATAGAAACCACGCCTGAAGGTTTGGCTGTTTTCTTGAGAGATTTGCCTTTAGAAGGAACGGTGCTGTTATTCATGAGTTCAGGTAATTACGGAGGCACGGACTTTAAAGCACTGGCCCAGCGAATTTCTTAAGGTTTTACCAAGGTTTTTTTAGATTTGTGGCTATGGCTTTTTTGACCGATCATCTAGTCAGGGAGTAGTTTGTCTGGTTTGCGTTTCTTTTTGAGCCACACAGGCTATCTTTACTCATGGTCTATATTAAAAATTCGGGTATGAAGGCTTGGTCTGTGGAAGACCAGCCTAGAGAAAAATACCTGCGTTTGGGTGGACAAAAATTGACAGATGCAGAGCTTCTTGCCATAGTTTTAGGCAATGGTTCTGTTGGTCAGTCTGCCCTTTCACTGGCCAAGACGCTATTGATTGCATGTGACAATGACCTTCAAAAACTATTTGAACTTTCCATAGAGAAGCTTATGGATTTTAAAGGAGTAGGGAAGGTGAAAGCCATTAATATAAAGGCGTCACTAGATTTTGGATACAGATTGTTGCATGTCAATGCTACCGCCCCCCTATCTCTTTCTTCTAGTGGATCTGCATTCTCTATTTTGAAGCCTGTTTTAATTGGTTTGACTTATGAAGAGTTTTGGGTGCTGTATTTGGATAATTCTAATGTGCTTATTGAGCGTTCCTTACTTGGTAAAGGTGGTTTTACAGCCACAGTTGTAGACATCAGGTTGGTTTTACAACAGGCTATAAGATGGGGTGCTACGGCTATGATTGTAGCCCATAACCATCCCACAGGCAACCTAAAACCCTCCCATTCAGACAAAGCTTTGACACAGAAATTAAAGGAAGCCGCTAAGGTTTTAGATATTAAATTACTAGATCATATAATAGTAGGTAAAAATGAATACTTCAGTTTTGCAGACCAGAATCTGCTATAATTGTTTATTTTTAAGCCTAGAATAACCGTTCCTTTACTGATCTATTTTTGAATCATACTTTCTTGTAAATGCTCCTGATATACACCTATAAAATAACCCCTAGATTTACTTATATAGCCAATCATATTTGTAAACGTTTGTTGGGTTTAGAAGTTGCTTTCACTACTGAAGTGTCGGACTTTATAAAGCATGAGGGGCCAAAATTAACCTATACGAAACAGGCTTTGCAAAATGAATTCTTTATAAGGTCTCATGCGCTGTTATTCGAGCAAGGTATTAATGACCATGCTATTAAAGTAAGTGACTGGAACGGGGTGCCTTGTTTCTTTCCCTCAGGAGACAAAAGTGGTATTCCTTTTGATGTTTTTGCCGCTAGTTTTTATATGCTGTCTAGGTATGAAGAGTATTTGCCTCATGTGAAAGACATTCACGGACGCTTTCCACCAAAAGAAAGTGTGGGTTATGTGAACGGTTTTTTAACCTCACCTGTAGTGGACCAGTGGGCAAGCCTTTTTTTTAATGCCCTTCAAGATAAATTCCCCGACCTTAAAAGGGCAAAAAGAACGTATTGCTTTACCCCATTAATAGATGTGACTAGCTCTCATGCATTTGCTTATAGGGGCCTTATTAGAGGTGTGTCTGGTTTTTTTGTAGATTTAGCAGGCTTTAAATTAAGCAGGCTTCTAACCAGGCTAGGCGTGTGGCTGCGCTTTAAAAAAGATCCCTATGATAATTTTGACTACTTAGGCATTCTTTTAAGGCAGTATAAGGCCAAAGCCATTTTCTTTTTTCAATTTGCTGATTATGGTACTTATGACAAAAATGTGTCTCCTTATAACAACTCATTTAAAGCCCTTATAAAATCTGTAGCGGACCACTTTGAAGTGGCTTTGGCGGCTTCATACGCATCTTTTGGTGCTCCTAAAATTTTAATGGAAGAGCAGAAGCATTTGGCCAGTGTAGTTAATAGACCCATTAAAGCGTCTAGAATGCGGTATAATAGGGTAGACATACCTGTATCTTACAGGGACTTGGTAGACGCTGAAATTCACAACGACTATTCTATGGGCTATACCCATGAGCTTGGGTTTAGGGCGGGAACAGCGACTCCTTTTTTCTTTTATGATATTTATCTGGAGCTTCAGTTGCCTATTAAGGTGCATCCGTTTGCAGTGCATGACTACGCTTTATTAAAGGAGAAGAGCACTTTAGACGCATTAAAAATAATGACCCCACTTTATCTGGCCACAAAAGAGGTGAGCGCCCATTTTAATGTGGTTTTCTCTAATGAATTGTTGGGAGGAGAAAAATCACTGGTGTGGAAAGAAACTTTTCAAAAGCATTTGGCTCAGTTTAGTAAGTAGCTTTTTGCTTTATACTGTAAGTAGATTACAATATGTAATTTGTATTTCCATAAATGAAATACAGTCCAGAATTTGTGTAACTGTAGATCTATTAAAAATTATACAGGCTGTCTCTTCGCTCAGTCAAAGCAAAATTAAATAGTACCTTTAGCAAAAAAAATACTATGCTTAGAGGTAAAATTTCAGACATCTTTTTTGATTTAGACCATACCCTTTGGGATTTTGAAAAAAATTCAGCCCTTACTTTTGAACGTTTGCTCACCGAATATGGTGTAGACATTCCATTAGATACATTTTTAAAAGCCTATATTCCTATTAACCTTCAGTATTGGCGTATGTACAGAAACGGTAGCGTTTCTAAAGAAACCCTTCGTTACGAACGTTTAAAATTCACCTTTGACACACTTGAATATCCCGCTACAGATGCATTGATTCATGAATTGGCAGACCAATATATGGAAGTGCTCACTACTTACAACCATTTGTTTCCCGGTACCATAGAGATATTAGCGTATTTAAAGCCACATTACAATTTACATATCATCACCAATGGTTTTTCCGAAGTGCAAGGAAAGAAAATGAAAAATGCCCATATTGATCATTATTTTGACGTAGTTATGGATTCTGAACTGGCAGGTGTAAAGAAACCACACCCTAAAATTTTTGAATTGGCATTAGAAAAAGCAAATGTCACTGCAGATAAATCGTTGATGATAGGAGATAGCTTAGAGGCAGATATTCTGGGCGCTAAAGAAGTTGGCTTTGAGGTCATTCATTTTAACGCTCACGGAGAATCTGCACATGAACATTGCACAATAGTACACAGTTTAGCGGAATTAAAGAAGTTCCTCTAATAATGTAGGGATTTCTTTAGTATTCGTATTTGTCTTTCCAACGGTTTTTAAGAAAATCCCGACTTCCTTTTTCTCTGGGATTGTCTCCGGGTTGGTAAAAAACTGTTCCTGACAACGCTTCTGGAAGAAACTCTTGTGCTATGAATGCATTTGGACCGTTGTGAGAGTATTGGTAGCTGTCTCCATAACCCAATTCTTTCATCAGTTTGGTAGGTGCATTTCTCAGTGCGAGTGGTACTTGTAAATCTCCAGTTTCTTTGACTGCAGCAATCGCTTCGTTTATGGCCAAATAACTACTATTGCTCTTTGGAGAAGTTGCTAAATACACCGCACACTGACTCAAAATAATTCTGGCCTCTGGGTGTCCAATACTATGTACCGATTGGAAACAAGTATTTGCAAGTACAAGGGCAGTTGGATTGGCATTCCCAATATCTTCAGAAGCCAATATAACCAATCTCCTTGCAATGAATTTCACGTCTTCTCCTCCAACGATCATTCTGGCTAGCCAGTAAACAGCTGCATTGGGATCTGAACCTCTAATAGATTTTATAAATGCAGAAACTATGTCGTAATGTTGTTCTCCCGACTTGTCATAAAAAGCAGTATTATTTTGTGTGTTGCTGGTTACAAACTCATCTGTGATGATTACTTTTTTATCTGGATTTTGGGTGACAAGAAATTCAAAAATATTGAGCAATTTTCTGGCGTCACCACCACTTGCCCTAAAAAGGGCATTGGTTTCTTTGAGGATAATTTCTTTCTCTTGAAGCCATGGATCTATCTTTATGGCGTTGTTTAATAGCGCTTCTAAATCTGATTTTTCAAAAGCTTTGAGCGTGTAAACTTGGCAACGAGAGAGTAGGGCAGCATTTACCTCAAAACTCGGATTCTCTGTGGTAGCTCCAATTAAGGTAACCCATCCTTTTTCTACTGCTGCTAAAAGGGAGTCTTGTTGAGACTTACTAAATCTATGAATCTCATCTATGAACAAAAGTGGGTTTTTTGTGGTAAATAGCCCTCCAGATTGCTTGGCTTTTTCAATCACTTCCCTCACTTCTTTTACCCCAGAATTAATAGCACTAAGGGCATAAAAAGGCCGTTCTGTTTGGGCGGCAATAATATTTGCTAAAGTGGTTTTTCCAGTACCGGGTGGTCCCCATAAAATAATAGAAGGGATAATACCCGCTTTTATTTGCTTGGTCAATACACCAGCAGGACCCACCAAATGAGTTTGACTCATATAGCCCTCTAGGGACTTTGGGCGGACTCTTTCTGCTAGTGGTTCATTCATCTTATTTTCTTTGTCTCACCGCTTCGTATAAGAAAACCCCGCAGGCAACAGATACATTTAAAGAGCTAATAGGTCCTTGCATGGGTAATTTGGCTTGGGCGTTGGCTACTTTTAAAATAGAGGGTGTAATTCCCATATCTTCAGACCCCATAACAATAGCGGTAGGTCCTGTAAAGGACACTTCATATAAGTCGTTTTTAGCTTTCTCTGTAGCTGCGACTACTTGAATACCGCAGGCCTGTAAGTGAAAAACAGCGTCTTTTAGGTGATCTACTTTGATGATAGGTACTTGAAAGGCTGCACCTGCTGAGGTTTTTATAGTGTCTGCAGTTACTGGAGCAGTACCTTTTTTCTGAATGATAATTGCGTCTACTCCTGTACAAGATGCAGTTCTTATTATGGCACCAAAATTCCTGACATCTGATAATTGATCTAAGAGTAAGAAAAGAGGGGCTTCTTTTGTTTCTAAAACACTTTCTACAAAAGGATCGAGTTCGTGGAATTCAATGGGAGAAATGCTCGCTACAACACCTTGGTGGTTGTTGTGTTGTTTGGCCAAACGATCTAATTTTTCTACGGGCACATAAGAAGTGTTTAACCCCTGTTTTCTAATTAGGTTTTCTAAAGTTTTAATTAAGTCTCCCTGCAGTCCCTTTTGAATAAAGACCTTGTCTAAGGTTTCTTTGGCTTCTATGGCCTCAATAACAGCTCTAATGCCGTATATATACGTTTGTTTCTCCATGATGCAAAAGTAAACAAAAAACCCCCTGCTTTTGGTAGGGGGTTTTTGAATATGTGCATTTTTTATAAGAATAAGTTATTCTTATTGATTGAGTGCCTTAACTAGATTTATTACATCCTGAATTTTATCTAATTTGTATTTCTTTTTCTTCGTAATCTGATTGTATTTAGTTGGATCAACCATTCCAGATTTGAGTAGTTTTTTATGTGATTTTTCTAATTCGTAAACTTGATTGTTAGCCATGAGTACCAGTGAAGATTGATCACTCCAAAATGCATCACTATTATTACCCTGGTTAGAGCTTGGCATGGCTATGCCATCTTTCCGAGGCTCTTTAATAATTTTCTTATGGTATTTGTAAAGCGAATAAGGTGTGTCATTTACTAGAATCTCAAAAGTAGCTAAGCTTTTCTCGCTGCTTAGTAGTTTAGCTTCAAAGGTTCTGTTATAGTGTGTAATGAGGACACCTAGTTTTAATTTAAATTCATAAATTTCCTCAGAGGTATTGCTTTTCATCTCAAAAACATCTTTACCAATGTTGAATCTAATCAATCCTTCATAGGTTGTTCCATCCTTAAATTCAATGGTAGAAATGGAAAAATCTTCCTCTAAATATGGATGCCCTTTGATATTTCTGTTTTCGTTTACAGCCCTAGTAAGTTCTATGTTGCCTGAGTTGAAATTTCTGGGATCTATTGAAATATTTTGTCCCCAACTGAAAAAGGGCAGCATTAGTATTAAAAAGATATTTTTTTTCATAACTTAAATTTAACCAAAAAAAAGCACCTACAATTGCAGGTGCTTTAATTAACTAACAATATAAAAACAAAAATTGAATATTATTTTTTATCCCACCATAATTTGGTGTCTTGGGTGTCTGCACCTTGTGCAGAAACGGCAGCGTTGTAATTTGCTTCATTTAAGGTTGCTACGTTAGCAGAGTAACCATATCTTTTAGGTATACCTGAACCTGTTAAGGCATCTGGAGCTGCACTCAATTGTGGGTAATCTAATCGTCTCCACTCAGCCCATGCTTCAAAACCTTGTAAGTATAAAGAAACCCACTTTTCAGTAGCAATTTGTTCCATGGCCTTTGAAGCGTTAAACTGTACTTCAGATTGTGCTAAGTATGCAGTTGCATCTGTTGCACTAATTCCCCATTGATCCATTGAAGCTTGAACCCCTTTTGCATACCAATCTGCAGCAGATTCTGAGGTCCATCCTCTAACAGCGGCTTCTGCTACTGTAAATGCAACTTGGGCATAAGAATAAATTACACCACCTCGCTGTGTTCCATCATAGATAATATCACTGTCAATGAAAGAAACCTCTGCTTGTAATACATTTGGATTAGCTACTCCGTAAGGTACGCCAGTGTAATCACCTCCTGAAGCAGGTAATTCTGCATATTCAGTAATTCTTGGGTCATTGTGATTACTTAAATGTGCTACAAAAATATCACTTAATGCATAATCTTCACGTGTTTCAAAACGATCTTGCCAAGGGTTGTCATTGGTGTCTTCTGATAAATATGGGTATTCAATATTTTCAGATACACTCCCAATAGCACCAGTAATAGCCTCAGTGTATTTAGTTTTTGCTAAAGATTCATTGGCATCTGCAATTCTCATTGCCATGGTAAGTTTTAACGTATTTGCAAACTTTGCCCATTTACTCATGTCTCCATTGAATAAAATGTCTCCGTTAAGAGTACCAGAGTTATTCATTGAAGATAAAGCTTCGTCTAATAATGAAAAGCCAGCAGTGTAAATTGCTTCTTGGGTGTCAAAAGCAGGTGTAATGTTGTCTACGCCTAATAAAGCTTCGTTAAAAGGAACCATCCCCCAGGTATCAGTCATAAATTGAAAATAATACGCCTTTAAGATTTTAGCTACTGCTATTTGATTGGCAGAAGTTCCACCACCAGAATAAGCAACGGCATCTAAGGTATTTAAATCAATTATCTCTTGAAGGTCTTTTAAGCCCCCTGAATACCAACCGTCATAAGACCACTGGGTAGTTGAGTATCTAGATTCTTCAGTATAGGTTACTTGTGAGATATATTGCACCCACATATTTCCATTTACTTCACTCACATGAGAAGGGAGAGATCTTAAGGCACTAGTCAATAATGCGGCAGTAGATGCTTTTGAAGGTTGATTTGGATTTAGATTTTCATTACCAAAGTCAACTGTTTCACAAGAGCCTAACAAACCAAGAGAAAGTGCTAAAACTCCGAAATATTTTATAGTATTTTTCATTTTATTATTTTCTAAAAGTTAATTTTTACGTTTAATCCAAGTGTTCTTGCTGGTGGTAATTGTCCACCTTCAACAGCTCTGTATGGGCTTGTTAAAGAACCACTTCCTTCAATTTCACTAGGGTCTAATCCTGGAACATCAGAATAAAGAAGTAATAGGTTGTTGCCAATAATTGAAAGATCTACCTTTTTAAAAGGTGTTTTTGATAACAAACTATTAGGTAAAGTGTATCCTAATCTTACCTGACGTAATTTAATATAAGTAGCGTCGTATAGCCATGCATCATGAGCTCCAAATAATCCTCCAAAATAAGTTTGAGCTTCTACGTAAGTATCTACTGGGGCACCAGTTTCATCTACACCAACTACATGCACACCACCACCTACAGATGGATCATCTCTTAATGGATTACCAAGGTCGTTGCTTCCTGCAGTATCTGCGTGGAGTCCAGAGTAGTTGGTGAACATATTTGTTGTAGAATAGAATAAACCTCCTTTTTGAAAATCTAAGCCAGTGAATAAAAAGAAATTTTTATATCTGAAAGTAGAAGAAAATCCTCCAGTAAAGTCTGGCAAAATATTTCCTAGGTTTTGATTGCTTTCAATTACGTGAGAGCCATTAGAGTTTAAGATGAAGTTTCCGTTTTCGTCAACTTTTCTTTTTCTTCCTACAAATGTTCCCCACTCCTCTCCTGCAATTTCTTGCAATTGAAGTGAGTACCAGCTTAAAGTTTGTAGAATGTTCTTGTCAATTCCTTCATAGATATAATCTACTTTCTTTTCTAATGTACCAAAATTTACTGCTAAATCCCAAGTGATGTCTTTGGTTTGAACTGGTGTTCCTGATATAGCTAATTCAATACCATTAGAAGAAGTTTTTCCTGAGTTAATAGACAGCCCAGTAAATCCAGAGGCTCCAGAGACTGGTATAGCTACAGGTAATTCAGAATCTTCACGTTGAAAATAAGTTAAGTCTAATCCAATACGGTTTTTTAAGAATTTCATTTCAAGACCTAACTCTGTTTCATTTCTTGTCCCCCCCAATAACATTGGGTTAGATTGTGTATTTGGAACTGAGAAAGATGCATTCCCATTAAATGGATTACCAACATTGTAAATAGAAGTTGTTTGGTAAGGCGTTGGGAAAATAGGCGCTTGTGCCACACCTGCTCTTAATTTAGCAAACGAAATTGCATCAACATTTAAAAATTTGTGAAAGATAAAAACTCCAGAAAGACCATAGGTCTCTAACCTGTTGTTCTCAGGATTCGCTGTAGAACCCCAGTCTAAACGGTAAGAAGCATCTAAGTAAAAAGTGCTATCATAACCTAAAGACATTGAAGAAAACAAAGAATTCACTTTAGAGTTTGTAAAAGTAGTACCGTAAGAAGGTCTGTCTACTGAAGTAGCTATGCTATAAAAATCAGGAACAGATAGCCCTCCAACAGAAGAGGCAGAAGTAAAAACAGATTTATTTTCTTGTAATTGGAAACCAGCCTTAACATCAATATCTAAGGCATCTCCTAAAAATCTGTTATTATATGAAGCAAAACCAAATAATTCATTCTGCTCATATCTTGATCTAGATTCAGAATAAGATGGTACATCTAATCCACCGAAAGCAGTTCTAGAATCTGAAAAATAACTATTGTTTCTTCTTCTTGCTTCTAAATTCACTTTTATGTTTCCAGTCAACTGATAATTTAATCCAAAATTACCGAATAATACATCTTTTCTTTGGTTTGTATTATTATTGTCAACACCAAAGTGAGGTGCGTCCCAGTATAATGGTCTAGAGTTTCTAGGAGAACGAATGTTCCAGCTGTAATAATTTCCGTTTTGAACATACATGTCTTTTAGCCTATCCATATCTAATTGACGTTGCCACCATTGATTAAAATTAGAACCTAAAGAGCTTCCATAACCTTGTGCTGGCTCATTTTCAGTAACACGGGTTTGATAGTTAACCGTAGTATACATATTTAATTTTTCGTTAAAATCAAACGAAGCATTCAGGTTAATATCTATTTGGTTTCTAAAAGTATTTGGAAGAACCAATTCAGTATTAATATTTCTTACTGAAGCAGACACTTTATAGTCATCACCACCTTTAGACCAGTTCATTGAAGTATTATTTGTAATAGCGTCTTGGAAGAAGTTTTTCACATTATCTGGGTTTGGAGACCAAGGTCTTAATTCTCCAAAAGTAGAAGATCCAGGAATCCAAGAATCCCAATGTCTTACTAAAGTTCCATCTAATCTTGGACCCCAAGACTCATCTGCTGCATAATAAGGTGTCTTTTGACCGTCAAATGAGGCCCATTCGGCTGGATCAGTTGCTGGGTTATATTCAAAAGTATCCCACTCTTGGTAATAACCTCCCCCGTATTCATTCTGATAATTTGGTAATAAAGATACAGAAGTCATTGAGGTCGTATGGTCAATTGATAAGTTTCCTTGACCAGCAGTAGCAGTCTTAGAAGTGATTAAAACCACACCATTTCTAGCATCTACCCCAAAAAGAGCTGTTGCAGCGGCACCTTTAAGTACGGATATGTTTCCGATGTTGTCTGTGTTAATATCTGATTGAGAATATACTTTTACACCGTCAACTACATATAAAACACCAGTTTCTCCTCTTAGTCTTAGTAAACCTTGATCAAAAGTAGAAGAAGGTGCTCCTACCATTTGAACTCCAGCTACTTTTCCAGAAAGAGCCGTGTTTAAATCTACTTCTTTAGTTTGCACTAAATTTTCACCTTTAACGGTTTGCTGAGAGTAACCTAGGGCTTTTTTCTCTCTTGTAACACCAAGTGCAGAAACAACTACTTCTTCTAAAGCTTGGGCGTCTTCTTGCATTTGAATGTTGATTACATTGCTAGAACCAACTATTGCAGTAGTTTGTTTCATTCCAATATAAGTAAATACTAATGTTTGTCCTACACTAGCGTTAATAGTAAAGTTTCCATCAAAATCTGATTGTGTTCCATTAGAGGTGCCTTGAACTAAAATGTTCACTCCTCCTAATACGACATTGTTTTGATCCGAAACTGTACCTGAAATTGTTTTCTCTTGCGCAAAAGATATTTGCACAACCAACACTAATAATAGTGTCAAAATCCCATTTAAAGTTGTTTTCATTATTGGTTTTATTTTAAATTAAGTAAGCAAATGTCTACTAAATATTCAGTTAATACAATAATTTATTATATATAATTTATTATTCTGGTTATTTTATTGTTTTATGTTCTTTTAATTAATAATTATTATTAATAATTTATATAATTAATCTTAATGTTAAGAATTCTTTAAAATTTTAATTTAAAATGAATTTTTTTAGATAATTTGATCTTTTTCCATAGTTATTATTAATAAAAGCGTTAATATTTCACTAATGCCTACTGTATAATTACTATTTATTGGTTTTTCTTTTTTTTGTTTTGCTTTCTGGGTAAAATTTTATTAAATGATAAACGAAATTTTTGAATATATTTTTATTCTTAAACAACTTACCTTTATATAAAACTTGATGTAATGAAAATTTCTTTCTTTTTCCTTTTGTCTTTGACAATGATATCTTGCTCTACCAATCAATTGCAAGAGGCTGATTTTTATAATGTTATTTCTGCTTCAGTGCCTATTGAAGGTGGTGAAATTGTCTTTAGCGATAATCCCCCTTACGAAACTGGCCAGACTATTACCATTACCGCTGTGGCAGCGCCTAATTATAAATTTTCTCATTGGGAAGGTGCTTTAACGGGATTAGAAGTGTCTAAGCAACTTGTTTTGAGCAATAATATTGAGGTTGCAGCTTTCTTTATACCATTAGAGCGTTTTGCTCAAGAGAACATTGTGCTTTACAATGAGCAAGAGATAGATCAAAGCGGGTATATTTTTATGATGGAAAACGGACAAAAAAATGCTTATTTGGTGAATCATGAGGGTGAAAAGCTCAAAGAGTGGGCTTTTGAAGAACGTTTTGGAAATGACATAGAAATTACGCCATCTGGCGATTTACTGGCTTGTTTTAAGTCTTCAAATCCTGTTATTACTTTTGGTGGTTTTGGAGGGGTCGTGTCTCTCATGGATTATACTGGAAAGGAATTGTGGCGTTATGAGGTGAATACAGAAAATGAGATTGCCCACCACGATGTGACCCAATTGCCCAATGGCCACGTGATGATTATGGTTTGGGAAAGAATCACTGAATTACAATTAGAGACTGCTGGTCAATTCCCGGGCCATGATATTTTCTTAGAGAAATTAATAGAGGTAAACCCTCAAACCAACGAAATTGTTTGGCAGTGGAGGAGTTGGGATCATATGGTCCAAAATACAGCTGCTGACAATGATTTATATGGCCAGCTCTCTGTTTTCCCCAATAAAATTGACCTTAATCACAGTGATTTAGAGAATGGGGATTGGATGCATGCCAATGGCATTTTCTATGATGCGGCTACTGATCTTATCTATATGAGTGTTAATTTTTATTCTGAGGTTTGGGTAATTGACCACAGTACCACAACAGCAGAAGCTGCAAGCAGTCAAGGAGGTCAATTTAACAGGGGAGGAGACCTAGTGTATAGATTTGGTAACCCTTCTTTATTTGAAAACACTAATGCAGAACAATTCTTATTTAACAACCATCATCCCTCTATTGTGCCTGATAATTATCCTGGTAATGGTAATTTTCTAATTTATAACAACGGTAGTAACTTAGAACAGTCTATTGCCTATGAATTGGTGCTACCTACTTTCTCTAATACAAGTATGCAAAATTATATTGCTCCAGTGAAACAATGGTCTTTTACGAATACAGACATGTATTTTGATAAAATCTCCGGTCTTGAGAGGCTCCCTAACGGTAATACTTTAATTTGTGAGGGTGACTATGGTTATTGGGAAGTATCTGTTCAAGGAGAAGTTGTTTGGAAGTATGACGGTTTGGGTAAAAGTTTTTGGCGCCCTTATTATTATCTGAAAAGTGATTCGCGATTGTTGAAATTAAATCTTAATTAATTGAAATGATTATTGAATCTCTACTGTTGACATTAAATCTCAATTAATTTAAATATTATTGAATCTCTTTTATCTTTAGCTTAGGTGAATTTATTCCATAAAAAAAGGCCCGCAATTGCGGGCCTTTTCTTTAATATAGTAATAGGATGTTATTGGCAAACACTCAATACCTTAGTTCCTCCTGCAGAAGAAGGTCCGTCAGATAAAGCAGTTTGTGGAGATGTTCCATCTAACTTAGTGTATGAAATTACATAGCTAGCTTCACTATCCCATGCACCATTTGTGTAGGCAAAAGACATTGTAGAAGCTCCAGCTGGAATAGTCACTACATGAGTAGCATTAGCTCCTTGATCAGCCGTTACAGTGTAAGAAGTTGTAGTTCCATCTATAGTAACGTCTACAGATGCTCCGTTCCAACCATCACCATAAGAATCTACCATTGCAATGGTGTAGATTCCTGGCACAGCACTAGTCGGAATACATTTAATTACTGTATTGTATTTAAATGGTGAAGAGAAGTAAGATCCTTGAAGAGATCCCGAAGCGTCGTCTCCGGAGAATACTCTGCCATCAGTTAGTACCAATTCTAAACGAACAGGTAATGCGTCTCCTCCAGTGTATTGACTAGAACTTAATCCTAAAGCCGCAACAGCTTCTGATAAAGTAACTCTAATGTTCGCTCTTGGTAATCCAAAAGGACCAGTTGTGAAAGAAGAAGCTGTAAGTGTAGTGGCTAAAACTTCTGTACCCTTAAATCCAAGGTATACATTCACTTTTTCCATTAATCCACCATTTTGCTCGTCTTGTACTTCAATATCAACATCAAAGGCTGAATTAAGGTCATAACTATTAAATTCTCCACTATTTAAAGATACTGTTCTAATAATAGCACCTTTAGTAGTACCGTCAAATACTGCGTCAATTGCATTGTCAGACTCTTGACAAGCTACCATAAAAATAGCCACTGAAAAGGTCATTAATTTTAAAATTCTATTTTTCATTGTATCTATTATTTAAGGTTAGAAGGTCCACTTGCATTCCAGAAAACTCTTTCTGTAAGATCAGTTCTCTGAGTTACATTTGCATTTGTAGATGCATAATTATCCGGATAATACATCACTAACGGGAAAGCACCTGGATTAGGTTCAATATTCTGTTGTAATGTGCTAGGTAGACCAGTTTTTCTATATGTATTATATGCATCTATACCATTTCCAAACATAGAAATCCAGTATTCTTTTGCCCATAACTCAGCCTTTCCAGCTGAAGAAGCTGCATCATAATCTGCAGCAACAAGTGCAACATATGCTTCTACATCTGCAGCTACTAATGGAGTTCCTCCTAAAGAGTCTGCTTTTTCAATAGACTTTTTAACACCAGCAAGTGTAGACGCTCTCATATCAGAAGGATTCATATAAGCGTTCATGAAGTCCATCCAAGAAGACAACATAATAGGAGTTACACCTCTTCCGCCTTCGCCACCTCCGTTAACTTGTCCTTTGAAAGATCTATCATCGAATTTTCCACCTGCAGGATATACACCATGTAAGGTTCTTGTGAATCCATCTGGTGGAATACCATTGTCATTCCCATGATCTCTACCCCAATATCCATCATTTAATCCACAATAAACTTCGTTACTGGCTAAATAATGAGAAGGAGCTGTATACAAACTACACTCTAATGTTTCTTCATTTGGTTCTGCTCCAAATCCTGGAGTAGCAGATACCTGTCTGTAGAAGTAATAAGCCATTCTTGGATCTTTTGTAGAACCGTGACCTATTTGCATGGTGTTCATTAACCAATTAGACATATAAGATCCACCACCTGTTGCAGTATAAGAAGATCTGTAAGATGGGTGCCTTGTATCTGGCTGTACTTCATTTGTTCCATACTTGAATTGAAAATCCTCTGCTTCTGTTTTAATATAATCTGTGATTGCATTAAAACTTGCTGTATTACCTGTTGTGTAATGAATTTTCTTTTTAATTGAGTTTGCAGCTTTTATCCATCTGGCAGTATTACCACCATAATACATATCCAAAGACGGTTTTGGACCACCCGCATTAAAGTTAGCTACTGCGCTGTCTAATAGTTCCAATGCTGCAGCATATACAGATTCTCCAGAATCTGCTTTTGGCGCTAAATTATCTGCACCCAATAATGCCTCTGAGTAAGGAATGTCTCCAAACTGATCTACTAAAGTGACCAATATGTATGCTTTCATAACCTCTCCCATTCCAATATGATAGTTCAAACCTGCTTCAGAAGCTAGGTTATTCATCAATCTCATGTCTTCCATCATTCCACGGTAAGCAGAGGACCAGTTTCCATTGAAGCTTGTTGGTGCATATACGTTAGGATAAGATCTTCCAGACATATAATTAATTCTGGTTAAGGCAGCACTTCTACTACCTATTCCATTCACCCAAAATGCAAAATCTACTTGAATTGAATTCAAAAAGAAAGTAGCATCAGCTTGAGAAGGACTCAGTGCATTTGGGTTATCTACTAGTTCAAGTTCCATTGTCTCGCAAGACGTAAATGAAACCAAACCAATCATAATAACTGCTATTAATTTGTTTATTTTCATGATATATTTTTTTATTTATTAGAACGTCAATTTAAGACTCAATCCATATTTTTTTGCACTAGGTCCGTTTAGGTAGTCAAAACCTCTACCATTACCTACACCAGTACCAGCTATGTTTGGATCCCAGTTCGCACCATCTGGTGTGTTATAAGCATCATACCAAAGGTTGTATCCAGAAGCAGTTAAATCAATACTTCCAAAAGGTGTCTTATTTAATAAGCTTTGAGGTACTTTATAAGTCAAAGAAATCTCTGCCAATCTCCATACTGATGCATCATATACCAACATTTCATCTGGTCCGTAAAGAACGTTAGAGAAATAGTAAGTGGAGTTATTAATCATAACGCTATTAGGTGTTCCGTCTGCTTGTACTCCAGGAAGAACAAAAGATTGCGCTCTATCTGCAGTTTCTTTTAGAACTCCCCTACCTAACAATGTAGCTACGGTATAGGTAAATACGTCTCCTCCATGAACATGGTTTACTAAGAAACTCATGGATAAGTTCTTATAAGAAATTGTGTTACTAATATTTAATAACCAATCTGCATTAGCATTACCAATTTCGTTTGTACCATAGGTGATGTCATAAGAACCTTGAGAATTCACTAAGAATTCACCATTTTCATGCCTTGTAATTGCAGAACCAACAATTGTACCTAATGATTTACCAACCTTAGCAACGTTTCCTAGTGAAGAAAAACCTGCATAAACAATTTCCTCAGTATCTTGACCTAGATCAGTTACTATAGCGTCGTTTGTTGACCAGTTCACAAAAGTATTCCATGTTAATCCATTTGGATTACTAAACCAATCCATACCTAAATCAATTTCAATACCCTTATTTTCAATTTCTCCAATATTTGTTTGGGTATTTGTATAACCTGTAGATGGATCTAAAGGTCTTGAGATGATTAAGTCTTTAGTTATTTTGTTATAAATTGAAATATCTGCAGATAATTTATTATTAAAGAATCTTCCTTCAACTCCAAATTCTAATTCTCCAATTAATTCTGGCTTTAGGTTTGGATTTCCTAGTTGAGATCCAGAAGTATTTGAAATTACCATATTACCACCTTGGTCTTGAAAACTTTGCGTATTTAAACTCAGCACCGAGGCAATAGGATAGCCGCTTGGAAAGTTTGCAGAAGTTCCATAACCAGCTCTTAATTTAAGGTAGTTTACCATATCTGATTTTAAACCGTCAAAAGCAGCAGTAGGTAAAAATGAAACACTCGCAGATGGATATGTAATAGAATTGTTTTCAGTTGATAAGTTAGAAACCCAATCTTTTCTAGCTGCTACAGTTAAGAAAGCCATACTCTTGTAGTCTAAAGCTGCTTGTCCGTATGCTCCAATAATATTTCTTTTTTCAAAATATTGGATTTCATCTTGAAGTTCAAAATTAAAGTGTCTTAATACTCCAAATACTTGTTGCCCTGTAGAAGAAACACCATTTCTGTCATAGGTATCGGATCTAGAGGTTGCCCCTAAGGCAAATGTTAAACCTATATCATCATTTATTCTGTAATCTCCGTTGATAGAAACATTATGATCAAAAATTGTTTTAACGTTATTCCAAGTGTCATAAACACCACTTTGTGTTGCTACTGAACCGGTTTTACCACCTTTATTGGAATAGTTAACATTATTTTCGTTGTAAACATCTATACCATAGCGGTAACTAGCATTTAAATTATCATTTATCTCATAATTTAATGCAGCACCTCCAAAGACCCTATTAACCATCTGGCTGTTTGAAGCGTTAGCAACTGTCCATAAAGGGTTTTGAATAGAGTTGTTTTGTCTGTAATAAATAGACTCCCCAGTTACTGGGTTTTGGAATGGTTGTCCCATTAAATCTACTGATCTAGGCGTGTAAAATACATTAGCAAAAATAGATGCACCATCACCACCAACATTTGAACCATAACCAGCCGCAACTGGTGGGGATTTAAATTTAGTGCCTGTGTAGTTTAATGTACCATTAATCGAGAACTTATTACTTAATTTTGCGTTACCACCAAAACTTAAAGTATTTCTTGATAATTTATTTCCAGGTGTAAATCCTTCATCAGACAGATTACCATAGTTAATATTGTAAGATACCGTACCATCTGCACTAGCACCTCTAACATTTAGGTTGGTATTCCTTACTTCTCCTTTTCTAAAGAAATTTTCTACAGATCTGTAGGGTTTCCATTCTTGTAATGCATCTGGAGCAATTCCTAATGCATCTAATACAGCTGGAATTCCGGTTGAAGCAGAAGCAGTTGTATATGGATGTCTTAAGAATCCTGGAGTGCCAGAAACTGTTCCGTTAATAGCAGATTGGTTACCCCAACCGTCTACACCTTCTTGTCTAAAAGCAGGACCCCAGTTGGAGAAAAACCAACCAAAAGATTGGTCAAAACCGCCACCATAATCATTTTGATATTCAGGCATAGAAGCCATTTCATTTATAAACATAGAGGTGTTTACAGTAATTTCCGTTTTCTTAGCTCCCGTACCAGTTTGACCAGCTTTGGTAGTGATTAAGATTACTCCGTTTCTACCTTGTGTCCCGTAAAGTGTAGAGGCCGCTAAACCTTTAAGTACACTTACGTTTTCAATGTTGTTAGGATCAATATCCAAGAAACGTGAAGAACCATTGTTACCATCAACAAAACTACCTTGATTGTTTGTTTCAGTAGAAAAAGGAATTCCATCTACAATAAATAGTGGCTGATTTCCTTGTGAGAATGAGTTAAAACCTCTAATTACAATTGAGGTACCTGATCCAGACAAACCTGATTGGTTGGTTATATTTACCCCAGATGCCTTTCCTGAAAGTACCCTACCAATATCTCCGTCTGCACGTTGCTCTAGTTGTGCGTTGTCTACTTCAGAAACTGCATATCCTAATGCTTTCTTTTCGCGCTTAATACCTAGAGAAGTAACAATTACCTCGTCTAGTTGCTGAGAATCAGTTTCTAGTGTTACATTAATAGTATTTGAAGCACCAACCACAACCGTTTTGGCTACATAGCCAATAAAGCTGAAAGAAAGTGTTTCTCCTTCATTTGCAAAAATAGTGTAGTTTCCATCAAAATCTGTGGAAACACCATTTGTTGTACCTTGAACAATTACAGTAGCACCTGGGAGAGGAATTCCATCCCCATCAGAAACCGTACCTGAAATTGTCTTTTCTTGTGCGAACAGAAGCTGCACAGCAAACACTAAGGCTAGTGTTAAAATTCCATTTAGTTTTGTTTTCATTGTTAGTTAATTTGAATTAGCAAACGTAAAAATCTTAATTTAATGTTAACTAAACAAATTATTTAGGGTTAATTTTTATTAAATCGTATCATTTTAATAATTGCATTGATTATTTGTAGTCAAAAGTCTTTATTCTTTGACAGTTATTTAATTTTTGAACATTTCTTTAATGTTAATTTTTTCACACAAAAAAAAGCCTTGTCATGTATGACAAGGCTTTTTTTTGAAAAACATAGGTTTTTTTATTCTTTTTCTAGGGCAGTGAATACAACTTTTAAAATCTCCATGTCATTACCTTTCAAGTTTAATAACTTTTTTGCACCACTCTTATTTTTAAATAATTTTTTTAAACTTCCTTTAGATGTGTTAAGGTATTTAGGAGTTTCTCCTTCTTTGGAGAAATAAAAAACCTGACTGTCCACAAACCTTGGAGGGAAAGATCTTTCTAAAGAGGTTCGTGCAGCTTGTTGTTTCATGAAAACCTTAGTTTGGTTCAAGTAAACATTATATTTTTCTCCTTCAAATACTGTTTGAAGGTAGCCTATTTCTGGACTCCCACTGGATTTACTTATGAAAGGAAGAAGTTTGAAAGTGACACCTTCTACTTCACAATAAACTTTATTTTCTTTTATTAAAATTTGATCTGAAGCGTATTGATATGGAGAGATAGCCATTTCTAATTCATCTGTGTAAGCATTGTGTCTTATATAGATGTTTTTACCTTCCTCGAACTTTCCTCCGTAATATACTTTGGCTAGTTTGAATTCCTCTACAAAATAGGGTGTTCCTTTAATGTCCTTAACGCTGAGCATTTTTTTTGGCCTACTAGATAAGTTTGTGAAAAAATCTACAGCTGCAGCATCTGTTTGCCCCCAGCCCAATCCTTGACTTGCGCCTCCCGCTGTTCCATTAAATACTGACTGAGAATAAGCTAGCGAACCTATCGCCAATGAGAAAATTATAAGTGTTTTTTTCATTTTCATTTTTTATTGTTTTCAAAATTAACACAATTTATTGAATTGGCATTTTTTTAATTTAATATCATCAGCGCATCGGCCGAAGGCCAAAAAAAATTCATTACCTTATTATATATACTATATTATATAAACTATTGAAATTCACAAATGTTTATGAAAATTATAAATCATTGATTTTGAGAAAAAAAATGAAATTTTTTTAAAGCGTCATTTGATTATCAATAATTAATTCCTACATTTGCCAGCCCTTAAAAAGGGGTAATAGTTATTTATATACATTATATATGCCAACAATTTCACAATTAGTACGAACAGGAAGAGCCACAATTACTAAGAAGAGTAAATCGGCTGCTTTGGAATCGTGTCCTCAAAGAAGAGGGGTATGTACGCGTGTTTACACCACTACACCTAAGAAACCAAACTCTGCAATGCGTAAAGTAGCAAGGGTAAGGTTAACAAACGGTAAAGAGGTCAATGCCTACATCCCTGGAGAAGGTCACAATTTACAAGAGCACTCGATAGTATTAGTAAGGGGCGGAAGGGTTAAAGATTTGCCAGGAGTTAGGTATCACATTGTAAGGGGCGCCTTAGACACCGCTGGTGTTGCAGGAAGAACACAACGTAGATCTAAATACGGAGCGAAAAGACCTAAGAAAGCGTAAGACAGTTTAAAGAGAAATCATGAGAAAAAAACAGGCCAAAAAAAGACCTTTATTACCGGATCCTAAATTTAACGATCAGTTGGTAACCCGTTTCGTCAATATGATGATGTGGGATGGTAAGAAATCCATTGCCTTTAAAGTATTTTACGACGCTATTGCGATTGTAGAAGAAAAAAAGACTGATGAAGAAAAAGCTGCACTAGAAGTGTGGAAAGACGCCCTTTCTAATATCATGCCTCACGTAGAGGTAAGGTCTAGAAGAGTTGGTGGAGCTACTTTCCAGATCCCTATGCAAATCCGTCCAGACCGTAAAATTTCTACGGCCATTAAATGGATGATTAGTTATGCGCGTAAAAGAAACGAAAAATCAATGGCCCAACGTTTGGCGTCTGAGATTTTAGCTGCTGCCAAAGAAGAAGGTGCTGCTGTTAAAAAACGTGTAGATACTCATAAGATGGCAGAAGCCAATAAAGCATTCTCTCACTTTAGATTCTAATCAAGCATGGCAAGAGATTTAAAATATACAAGAAATATTGGAATTGCAGCGCATATTGACGCTGGTAAAACCACCACCACTGAACGTATTCTTTTCTACACAGGGGTGAGTCATAAAATTGGTGAGGTGCACGATGGTGCAGCTACTATGGACTGGATGGAGCAAGAGCAAGAGCGTGGTATTACCATTACTTCTGCTGCAACCACTTGTTCTTGGAATTTCCCTACTGAAAACGGAGCTACTTTACCAGAGACACTACCTTATCACTTTAACATTATTGACACTCCAGGTCACGTAGATTTTACCGTAGAGGTGAATCGTTCTTTACGTGTTTTGGATGGTTTGGTGTTCTTGTTTTCTGCAGTAGACGGTGTTGAGCCTCAATCTGAGACCAACTGGCGTTTGGCAGACAACTACAAAGTTCCACGTATTGGATTTGTAAATAAAATGGACCGTCAGGGATCTAATTTCCTTATGGTTTGTAAGCAAGTTCGCGAGATGTTAAAGTCTAATGCGGTACCTATTGTATTACCTATTGGTGATGAAGCAGACTTTAGAGGTGTAGTAGATTTAGTAACCAATCGTGCGATTATCTGGCATGAAGACAATATGGGGGCTACTTTTGATGAAGTGCCTATTCCTGAGGATATGGTTGCTGAAGTTAAACAATACAGAGCAGAATTAATAGAAGCTGTTGCAGAATACGATGAGACTTTAATGGAGAAATTCTTCGAAGATGAAGATTCTATTACAGTAGAAGAAGTAAATGCAGCTTTAAGAGCGGCAGTAATGGATATGAGTATTATCCCTATGATCTGTGGTTCTTCATTTAAAAATAAAGGAGTTCAATTTTTGCTAGATGCTGTTTGTAGGTATTTGCCTTCTCCTTTAGATAAAGAAGCTATTGTGGGTACTAATCCAGATACTGACCTTCCTATTACTAGAAAGCCAGATGTTAAGGAGCCTTTTGCTGCTTTGGCCTTTAAAATTGCTACGGATCCTTTTGTAGGACGTTTGGCATTCTTTAGAGCCTATTCTGGAAGACTAGATGCAGGTTCTTATGTGTTAAACAACCGTTCTGGTAACAAGGAGCGTATCTCTAGAATTTACCAAATGCACGCTAACAAGCAAAATGCCATTGATTTTATTGAGGCAGGAGATATTGGAGCAGCAGTTGGATTTAAAGATATTAAGACAGGAGATACCTTGTCTGCTGAAAAATCACCAATTATTTTGGAGAGTATGGACTTCCCAGATCCAGTTATTGGTATTGCTGTGGAGCCTAAAACAAAAGCAGATGTAGATAAATTGGGTATGGCTTTGGCTAAATTGGCTGAAGAAGATCCAACCTTCCAAGTGAAAACAGATGAGGCTTCTGGCCAAACCATTATCTCTGGAATGGGTGAGTTGCACTTAGATATTATTTGTGACCGTTTAAAAAGAGAATTTAAGGTAGACGTTAATCAAGGACAACCTCAGGTGGAGTACAAAGAAGCTTTTACAGCTGCTGCAGACCACAGAGAGGTGTACAAGAAGCAGTCTGGTGGTAGAGGTAAATTCGCAGACATTGTGTTTACGATTGAGCCAGCACCGGAAGCTAAGGCGGGTCTTGAGTTTGAGAACAAAATTAAAGGAGGTAATGTTCCTAAGGAATTTATTCCTGCGATAGAAAAAGGTTTTAAAGAAGCTATGAAAAACGGTCCTTTGGCTGGTTTCGAAATGGATTCTATGAAAGTGACTATCAAGGATGGTTCTTTCCACCCGGTGGATTCAGATGCACTATCTTTTGAATTGGCAGCTAAAATGGGTTACAAAGCGGCAGCAAAAGCAGCACGTGCAGTAATTCTTGAGCCAATTATGAAACTAGAAGTATTGACTCCTGAAGAAAACATGGGAGATATTGTAGGAGATTTAAACAGACGTAGAGGACAGGTGACTAACATGGACGACAGAGCTGGGGCTAAAGTGATTAAAGCTACGGTGCCACTTTCTGAGATGTTCGGTTATGTAACAGCACTTAGAACTATGTCTTCTGGTAGAGCCACTTCTACTATGGAATTTGACCACTACGAAGAGACTCCTTCTAATATTTCAGAAGAAGTAATCAAAAAAGCTAAAGGTATAACTGCATAATTAAGTACGATGAGCCAAAAAATTAGAATTAAACTTAAATCCTACGACTTTAACTTGGTAGACAAGTCTGCTGAGAAGATCGTAAAGACGGTAAAGTCTACTGGCGCAGTGGTTACTGGCCCAATACCTTTGCCAACTCATAAGAAAATATTCACAGTTTTGCGTAGCCCGCACGTGAATAAAAAATCTAGAGAGCAGTTTCAATTGAGTTCTTACAAAAGACTCCTTGATATTTACTCTTCATCTTCTAAGACCATTGACGCTCTAATGAAATTAGAGTTACCTTCTGGAGTAGAAGTAGAGATTAAAGTGTGATAATTGGCCTTAGGCCAATAACACGGAGATGGTATCTCCATTACATGTCCTGCGCTTTGTGCAAAGGAAAAACGGATAAAAAATAATCAGGGTTGAATTATTTTTGACCCTGTTTTTTTAGGGATGCGTCCCAAAAATAGATTGAATATAAATTAATTAAATACTAATAATTATGTCTGGGTTAATAGGAAGAAAGATTGGCATGACCAGTATTTTTGACGAGAATGGAAAGAATATTCCATGTACCGTTATTGAGACTGGCCCATGTACGGTTACCCAAGTCAGAACCGAAGAGGTAGACGGGTACAATGCCCTTCAACTTGGTTTCGATGACAAGGCAGAGAAACACGTTACTAAAGCGGCCGCAGGTCACTTTAAAAAAGCGGGTGTTTCTGCTAAAAGAAAAGTTGTTGAGTTCCGAGATTTTGAAGGAGATTACAAATTAGGTGACACCATTGGTGTAGATCTTTTTGTTGAAGGTGAATTTGTAGATATTGCTGCAAACTCAAAAGGTAAAGGTTTTCAAGGGGTTGTTAAAAGACACGGTTTTGCCGGTGTTGGACAAGCGACTCACGGACAACACAACAGGCTAAGAGCGCCAGGATCTATTGGTGCTGCTTCCTACCCAGCAAGGGTATTCAAAGGCATGAAAATGGCTGGAAGAATGGGTGGTGTCAGAGTATCTGCTTTAAACCTTAGAATTTTAAAAGTTGTTCCAGAGAAAAACCTTTTAGTAGTAAAAGGATGTGTACCTGGTCATAAGAACGCTTACGTAACTATTGAGAAGTAATGAAAGTAGCAGTTTTAGATAGTAAAGGAAAAGATACAGGTAGAAAGGCAGACCTTTCTGATGCTGTATTTGCAATAGATCCAAACAATCACGCTATTTATTTAGATGTTAAGCAGTACTTGGCACACCAACGTCAAGGAACACACAAATCTAAAGAACGTGCTGAAATAGCAGGTAGTACGCGTAAGATCAAGAAACAAAAAGGTACTGGTACCGCTCGTGCAGGTAGTATAAAATCTCCTGTATTCAGAGGTGGTGGTCGTATTTTTGGCCCTAGACCAAAAGATTACACCCAAAAGCTTAACAAGAATGTAAAGCGTTTGGCACGTAAATCTGCTTTGTCTATAAAGGCTGGTGAGAAATCTATCGTAGTGGTAGAAGACTTTAATTTGGACGCGCCAAAAACCAAAGATTTCTTACAAGTATTGAAATCATTAGGGATAGACAATAAAAAATCCCTAGTAGTGTTGGGCGATTCAAATAATAATGTATATTTGTCGTCACGTAATTTGACCCAAACTGATGTTGTAATTAACTCAGAATTAAGTACTTACAAAATACTTAATGCTACAAGCATTGTATTGTTGGAGGGTTCGATTGCAGGAATTGAAACAAATTTAACAAAATAGAGGAACCATGAGTGTGTTGATAAAACCAATCATTACGGAAAAAATGACAGCAGATAGCGAGTTGTATAATCGCTATGGCTTTATCGTTGATCCTAATGCGAATAAGATACAGATAAAAGAAGCTGTTGAAGCTTCTTACGGTGTTTCTGTGAATGCAGTACGCACCATGAACTATGGTCCTTCAAGAAAATCTCGTTACACTAAAACAGGGGTGCAGCACGGTAAAACGTCTGCTTACAAAAAAGCCATTGTAGACGTTAAACAAGGAGATATCATTGATTTTTACAGTAATCTATAAAGACAAGAAATGTCAGTTAGAAAATTAAAACCAATCACCCCAGGGCAGCGTTTTAGAGTAGTTAACGGTTTTGACGCCATTACTACTGATAAGCCGGAAAAAAGCTTGCTTAGTCCGATAAAAAGAACTGGGGGTAGAAACAGTCAAGGAAAAATGACCATCCGTCAAAAAGGTGGAGGTCACAAGAGAAGGTATCGCGAGATAGATTTTAAACGTAATAAGTCAGATGTGACTTCTACGGTTACTTCTATTCAGTACGATCCAAACAGAACTGCATTTATTGCACTACTTACCTATGCAGATGGGGAAAAGAGATATGTGATTGCTCAAAACGGTTTAACCGTTGGACAAACTATATCAGTAGGTACTGAAGCAGCTCCAGAGATTGGTAATGCTTTACCATTAAGTGCTATTCCACTTGGAACTATAATTTCTTGTATTGAATTACGTCCTGGACAAGGAGCGGTAATGGCAAGATCTGCTGGTACTTTCGCTCAATTAATGGCGAAAGACGGCAAGTTTGTTACAGTGAAAATGCCTTCAGGAGAAACGCGTTTAATTCTTTCAGGATGTATGGCAACTATAGGTGCTGTATCTAACTCAGACCACCAATTATTGGTTTCTGGTAAAGCTGGTAGAAGCAGATGGTTAGGAAGAAGACCACGTGTTAGACCAGTAGCTATGAACCCGGTAGATCACCCAATGGGTGGTGGTGAAGGAAGATCTTCAGGAGGTCATCCAAGATCTAGAAAAGGTATCCCAGCTAAAGGATTTAGAACCCGTTCTAAAACCAAGAGTACCAACAAGTATATCATAGAACGTAGAAAGAAATAAAAGAAGAAAGACATGGCACGTTCATTAAAAAAAGGACCTTTTGTTCACTATAGTTTAGAGAAAAAAGTTCAAGAAAATATAACAACAGGAAAATCAACAGTGGTGAAGACTTGGTCTAGAGCCTCTATGATTACTCCAGATTTCGTAGGTCAAACTATCGCTGTTCACAATGGGAAACAATTTGTTCCTGTTTATGTTACAGAAAACATGGTAGGTCACAAACTTGGAGAATTTTCACCAACACGTTCCTTTAGAGGGCATGCAGGTGCTAAAAACAAAGGTAAAAAGTAAGCTATGGGAGTTCGTAAAAGAAACATGGCAGAAGCCATTAAGGAAGGAAAAAAGCAAATTGCTTTTGCAAAGTTAAACAACTGTCCTACTTCACCTAGAAAAATGCGTTTGGTTGCTGATCTAGTGAGAGGAAAGCAAGTAGAGCCAGCTTTGGCTATCTTGAAATTTAACCAGAAGGAAGCTTCAGGTAAAATTGAAAAGTTGTTGTTGTCTGCAATTGCTAATTGGCAAGCTAAGAATGAAGACGCTAACATTGAAGACGCAGATCTTTTTGTAAAAGAAATTCGTGTAGATGGTGGAAGTATGTTGAAGAGACTACGTCCTGCGCCTCAGGGAAGAGCACACAGAATTAGAAAACGCTCCAATCACGTTACTTTGGTTTTAGGAGACAACAATAACATACAAAGCTAGGATACGAACTATGGGACAAAAAACAAATCCAATTGGAAATCGTCTAGGAATCATCAGAGGTTGGGAATCTAACTGGTATGGTGGTAATGATTACGGAGATAGACTTGCAGAAGACGACAAAATCAGAAAATACGTTTTTGCACGTTTGGCAAAAGCGAGTGTTTCTAGAGTTATTATAGAGCGTACACTTAAATTAGTCACTATTACAATCACAACTGCTAGACCTGGTATTATTATCGGAAAAGGTGGTCAGGAAGTAGACAAGTTAAAAGAAGAGCTTAAAAAGATCACAGATAAAGAGGTTCAAATCAATATTTTTGAGATCAAAAGACCTGAGGTCGATGCCAATTTAGTTGCAGCTAGTATTTGTAGACAAATCGAAGGAAGAATTTCTTATAGAAGGGCTATTAAAATGGCTATCGCTGCTGCCATGAGAATGAATGCAGAAGGAATTAAAGTGTTAATTTCTGGTCGTTTGAACGGTGCTGAAATGGCGCGTTCTGAAGGATATAAAGACGGTAGAATTCCACTGTCTACTTTTAGAGCAGATATTGACTATGCATTACATGAAGCACACACTACTTATGGAAGATTAGGTATAAAGGTGTGGATTATGAAAGGCGAGGTATATGGGAAACGTGAATTGTCTCCATTGGTAGGAATGGCTACCAGTCCTTCTAAAGGAGGTAACCAAGATGGACCAAAGAAACCACGTCGTAGAAAGTAATTTTATAAAGAAACAGAACAATGTTACAACCAAAAAGAACCAAATTTCGCAAAGCCCAGAAAGGGCGTATGAAAGGGATATCAGGTAGAGGTCACCAGCTTTCTAATGGTATGTTTGGTATTAAGTCCTTGGATACTAGTTTTATTACAGCGCGTCAGATTGAAGCGGCTCGTATTGCAGCTACAAGGTATATGAAGAGAGAAGGTCAGTTATGGATTAAGATCTTTCCGGATAAGCCTATTACGAAGAAACCTCTTGAGGTACGTATGGGTAAAGGTAAAGGTGCTCCAGAATATTTCGTTGCGGTGGTTCTTCCAGGTAGAATCATGTTCGAAATTGGTGGTGTATCTCATGATATAGCTAAAGAGGCTTTGCGTCTTGCAGCTCAGAAGTTACCGGTAAAAACCAAATTCATTGTTGCTAGAGATTATTCAGCATAACTTTTAATTTAGGAATCATGAAACAATCAGAAATAAAAGAATTATCAGCTGAAGCGCTAGTAGAACAACTGGCAGCATTCAAGAAGCAACATTCAGATTTAAAATTAGCTCATTCTGTTACCCCTTTAGAGAATCCACTTTTGATTAGAAAAGTGAGAAGAACGGTGGCAAGATTGGCTACAGAGTTAACTAAAAGGGAAAACCAATAACAGGTTCTGCTTTATGGAAAAAAGAAATTTAAGAAAAGAAAGAGTAGGCGTTGTTACCAGTAACAAAATGGAGAAATCCATTGTGGTTTCAGAAGTGAAACGTGTGAAGCACCCTATGTACGGAAAGTTCGTGTTAAAAACTAAGAAATATGTTGCGCACGACGAGACAAACAATTGTAACATTGGTGATACTGTAAAGATCATGGAAACACGTCCTTTAAGTAAGACCAAATGTTGGAGATTAGTGGAAATTTTAGAAAGAGCTAAATAATATGTTACAGCAAGAATCCAGACTAAAAGTTGCAGATAATACCGGGGCAAAAGAAGTTTTGACCATTAGAGTACTTGGAGGTACTAAAAGAAGGTATGCATCTGTAGGAGATAAGATTGTGGTTACAGTAAAAGACGCCACTCCTAATGGGAGTGTGAAGAAAGGTGCTGTTTCTACTGCGGTAGTAGTTAGAACAAAGAAAGAAGTGCGTAGAGCAGATGGTTCTTATATTCGTTTTGACGACAACGCGTGTGTGCTTTTAAACCCAACAGGTGAAATGAAAGGTACCCGTGTATTTGGTCCCGTAGCTAGAGAGCTTCGTGACAAGCAATTCATGAAGATTGTTTCATTAGCTCCTGAGGTGCTTTAATTTCCAATAAGATGACAAAAATCAAAATAAAAGTAGGAGATACAGTGAAGGTAATCGCTGGGGACCATAAAGGGGACCAAGGGAAAGTTGTTTCTGTAGATCTTAAGAAAAGTAGAGCTATAGTAGAAGGAACCAATATGGTTTCAAAACACCAGAAGCCTAGTGCTCAGAATCCACAAGGGGGGATTGTTAAGAAAGAATCTCCTATTCATATTTCAAATCTATCTTTATTAGACCCAAAGTCTGGTGAGGCAACAAGAGTTGGTTATGAAGTTCGTGGTGAGAAGAAAGTAAGGTTTTCTAAGAAATCTAATGAAGTAATTTAGTTATGGGGTACATTCCAAGATTAAAACAAGAGTATAAGGAGCGTGTAATGGCTGCTCTAACAGAAGAATTTGGTTACAAAAATGTAATGCAGGTTCCTAAATTAGAGAAAATAGTTGTTTCAAGAGGAGTTGGTGCTGCTGTTGCAGATAAAAAGCTTATCGATCACGCCGTAGAAGAAATGACCTTAATCACAGGTCAGAAAGCAGTGTCTACTATTTCTAAGAAAGATGTCGCTAATTTTAAGTTACGTAAAGGTATGCCAATTGGAGCCAAAGTAACATTAAGAGGAGAGCGCATGTATGAATTCTTAGACAGATTAATCACAGCAGCCTTACCACGTGTAAGAGATTTTCAAGGAATTAAAGCGACTGGTTTTGACGGTCGTGGAAATTATTCTTTAGGGGTTACGGAACAAATTATTTTTCCAGAGATTAATATTGACAAGATCAATAGAATCAATGGTATGGATATTACCTTTGTTACCTCTGCTGACACGGATCAAGAGGCAAAATCATTATTAACGCAGTTAGGACTTCCTTTTAAAAAGAATTAGTATGGCTAAAGAATCAATGAAGGCCCGTGAAGTTAAAAGAGCAAAAACGGTAGCCAAATACGCAGAAAAAAGAAAAGCTTTAAAAGAAGCTGGTGATTATGAAGCTTTACAGAAGTTACCAAAAAATGCTTCTCCTGTTCGTATGCACAACAGATGTAAATTAACTGGTAGACCAAAGGGCTACATGAGAACTTTTGGTATTTCTAGGGTTTTATTTAGAGAAATGGCCAACAATGGTCTTATCCCAGGCGTTAGAAAAGCGAGCTGGTAAAAAAATTATTATTAATTGGTTCCAGGTTTAACAAATGTTAAAAACCGTTACCGCAAATATATACCTATGTTTACAGATCCAATTTCGGATTACCTAACAAGAATTAGAAACGCAAACAGCGCTGGCCACAGAGTGGTGAGCATTCCTGCATCTAATCTTAAAAAAGAAATCACTAAAATATTATTCGATCAAGGATATATTTTAAGCTACAAATTTGAGGAAGAAGGACCACAAGGTTCTATTAAAATCGCCCTTAAATACAACACGGCTACCAAAGAGCCAGTGATCAAAAAAATTAGTCGTATAAGTAAGCCTGGTTTACGAAAGTATGCTGGAGCTTCAGAACTACCTAGAGTATTAAACGGTTTGGGTATTGCTATTGTGTCTACTTCTCACGGAGTAATGACAAGCAAACAAGCTAAGTTAGAAAAAGTAGGTGGCGAAGTTATATGCTACGTTTATTAATATAGTAAAGAGCAAGAATAATGTCTAGAATAGGTAATAATCCAGTAGCGATTCCTGAAGGGGTAACCGTAGAGGTAAAAGACAATGTGCTTACCGTAAAAGGTAAACTAGGTGAGTTAACACAAGATTTTTCTGGTGTTGCAATCACTGTAGAAGAAGGTAATGTTCTAGTGACAAGGCCTTCTGATTCAAAAGAACACAAAGCAAAACACGGTCTATATAGGTCTTTAGTATCTAACATGGTACTTGGCGTTTCTATAGGTTGGACCAAACAATTAGAATTAGTTGGTGTAGGTTATAGAGCGAGTAATCAAGGTCAAAAATTAGATATTGCACTTGGCTTCTCTCACAACATTGTTTTAAATGTTGCTCCTGAAGTAATTGTGGAGACTATTTCTGAAAAAGGAAAGAACCCTATCATCAAATTAACTTCTTTTGACAAACAATTAGTGGGTCAAGTGGCTGCTAAAATTAGGGCTTTCCGTAAGCCTGAGCCATACAAAGGAAAAGGGGTTAAATTCGTAGGAGAACAATTAAGAAGAAAAGCAGGTAAATCGGCTTAATACATAGCATCATGAGATTATCGAAAACTGAAAGAAGATTAAGAATTAGAAGAAGAATCCGTAAGGTTTCCTCTGGTACCGCTAGCACACCAAGACTGGCTGTGTTTAGAAGTAACAAAGAGATTTACGCACAGTTAATAGATGACGTTAATGGCGTTACATTAGCTGCAGCATCTTCTAGAGATAAGGACTTTAGCGCTGCTAAAGGAACTAAAATTGAAATTGCTACCCTAGTGGGTAAGGCAATCGCAGAAAAGGCAAAGACCATTAAAATTGAAACAGTTGCTTTCGATAGAGGTGGAAACTTGTACCATGGTAGAATCAAATCTTTGGCAGAAGGCGCTAGAGAAGCAGGACTTAAATTCTAAAATATTATGTACCAAAATTATAAAAACGCAGAAACGGTAAAGCCAGGGGGTTTAGAATTAAAAGATCGCTTAGTTGGTGTTCAAAGAGTGACTAAAGTTACAAAAGGGGGTAGGGCATTTGGCTTCTCCGCAATTGTAGTTGTAGGAGATGAGAACGGAGTAGTTGGACACGGTTTAGGGAAATCTAAAGAAGTTGCCACAGCTATTTCAAAAGCCATTGAAGACGCTAAGAAAAACTTAGTGAGAATTCCTTTGAACAAGGGAACTTTGCCACACGAGCAAAAAGGTAAATATGGCGGAGCTAGGGTTTATGTTCAGCCAGCTTCACATGGTACCGGGGTTATTGCTGGTGGTGCAGTTCGTTCTGTATTAGAAGCAGTAGGAGTTCATGATGTACTTTCAAAGTCTCAAGGATCTTCAAACCCTCACAACGTAGTTAAAGCTACTTTTGACGCTTTACTACAAATGAGAGATGCTAAAACGGTTGCTTCGCAACGTGGCGTATCTTTAGAAAAAGTATTTAAAGGATAATTCAAGCATCATGGCAAAAATTATAGTAAAACAAGTAAAGAGTAGTATTAAAAAACCACTCAGACAAAAACAAACCTTAGCTGCTTTAGGTCTTAGAAAGATTGGTCAAGAAGTATCTCACGATGCGTCTCCAGCAGTGATAGGAATGATTAATAAAGTAAAACACTTAGTTTCTACAACAGAAGCTTAATATACCACATTCATTATGAATTTAAATAGTTTAAAGCCTGCCGAAGGTGCTATTCACAGAGAAGGAAAAGTAGTAGGTAGAGGTCAAGGATCTGGAAAAGGTGGTACTGCCACCCGTGGTCACAAAGGTGCCAAGTCTAGATCTGGGTATTCTAAAAAAGTTGGTTTCGAAGGGGGTCAAATGCCTTTACAGAGACGTGTTCCTAAATTTGGATTTAAGAACATTAATAGAAAAGAATACGCTGGGATTAACCTAGATAAACTACAGCTCTTAGTAGACAACGGTGTTATAAAAGATGCTGTTAGTCTTGAAGTATTAATTGCCAACAGGGTAGTTGGTAAAAACGACTTAGTTAAGATTTTAGGTGGAGGAGAGTTAAAAGCAAAACTTTCTGTAACTGCTCATAAATTTACGGCTACTGCTAAAGCGGCTATTGAAGCTGCTGGTGGTGAAGCAATAAGTTTATAATATACAGATTATGAAGAATTTTATAGAAACTTTATCAAATATCTGGAAAATAGAAGAACTTAAAGGACGTATTCTCGTTACTTTAAGTCTTTTGTTGGTGTACCGTTTTGGTGCGCAAATTGTTTTACCAGGTATTGATACTACGCAATTGGCTCAATTAACATCCAATACAGATAGCGGTATTTTAGGAATTTTAAATGCTTTTACAGGAGGTGCATTTGCAAATGCTTCTGTTTTCGCCTTGGGAATTATGCCTTATATCTCTGCATCTATTGTGGTACAGTTAATGGGTATTGCGATACCTTATTTACAGAAGCTTCAAAAAGAAGGTGAAAGTGGTAGAAAAACCATCAATCAAATTACCAGATGGTTGACCATTGGTATATGTGTGGTTCAGGCACCTGCTTATTTGTATTCTTTAGGAGCACTTGGTGTACCAGATTCTGCTTTTGTATTAGGTAAAGGATTAGATTTTATCATTCCATCTGTAGTTATTTTGGTAACAGGTACTGTGTTTGCCATGTGGTTGGGTGAGAAAATTACGGATAAAGGTATTGGTAATGGTATTTCTCTTTTAATTATGGTTGGTATTATAGCCAACATGCCTCAGTCATTTGTTCAAGAGTTTATCTCAAGAACATCTACTACGAATGGTGGTTTAATGTTTGTATTGATAGAAGTTATTCTTTGGTTCCTAGTGATCCTTGGAAGTGTTCTGTTGGTGATGGCTACAAGACAAATACCAGTTCAATATGCAAGAAGAACTGCCTCTGGTGGTTTTGACAAAAATGCAGTTGGAACAAGACAATACATTCCATTGAAATTAAATGCCTCTGGAGTAATGCCTATCATTTTTGCTCAGGCAATCATGTTCGCACCTGGTTTATTAGGAAAGACTTTCAATAACACTGCATTGGGTCAATGGATGGAAGTTCAGTTTCAAGATATTTTTGGTTTGGCTTATAATATTTTATTTGCTTTACTGATTATTATTTTTACTTACTTCTATACCGCCATTACAGTTCCTACAAATAAAATGGCAGACGATCTTAAAAGAAGCGGTGGTTTTATCCCTGGAGTCCTTCCTGGAAAAGAAACTGGCGATTTTTTGGATAAGATTATGTCATTAATTACGTTACCTGGATCTATTTTCTTAGCTTTGCTCGCAATTTTGCCGGCCTTGGCTGTGAAATTGGTAGATATTCAACCGGGATGGGCTTTATTCTATGGGGGTACTTCACTGCTTATTATGGTAGGAGTTGCTATAGATACAGTACAACAGGTGAATGCGTATCTTTTAAATAGACACTACGACGGATTAATGAAGTCTGGTAAAAATAGAAAAGAAGTATAATATGGCTAAACAAGCTGCAATTGAACAAGACGGAACTATTATAGAGGCATTGTCAAATGCTATGTTTCGTGTAGAATTGGAGAACGGACACGTTGTAACGGCACATATATCTGGTAAAATGCGAATGCATTATATTAAACTTTTACCAGGAGACAGGGTTAAATTAGAAATGAGCCCATACGATTTAACAAAAGCGAGAATTACATATAGATATTAAGTATATAGGATGAAAGTAAGAGCATCAATTAAAAAGAGAAGTGCCGACTGCAAGATTGTACGCAGGAAAGGCAGGTTGTACGTAATTAATAAAAAGAATCCTAGATTTAAACAAAGACAAGGGTAATTATGGCAAGAATTGCAGGGGTAGATATACCCAAACAGAAAAGAGGGGTTATTGCCCTTACCTACATATTTGGTGTTGGTAGAACTAGAGCAAAAGAAATTTTAATTGCAGCAGGCGTTAGTGAAGACACTAAAGTTTCTGATTGGAATGACGACGAAATCTCGAAAATCAGGGAAGCAGTTTCTGCTTTTACCATAGAGGGAGAATTGCGTTCTGAAACGCAACTAAACATTAAGCGATTAATGGATATTGGTTGTTACAGAGGTATTAGACACCGTACTGGTTTACCATTAAGAGGTCAGCGTACTAAGAACAATTCTAGGACTCGTAAAGGAAAAAGAAAAACAGTTGCTAACAAGAAAAAGGCAACTAAATAATAAGTAGCGTATTATGGCAAAGGCAAATACAAAAGCAACAAAAAAGCGTAAAGTTATTATTGAGTCTGTTGGAGAAGCACACGTAACTGCATCTTTTAACAATATCATTATTTCTTTAACCAATAAAAAGGGAGATGTCATTTCATGGTCATCTGCTGGTAAAATGGGTTTCAGAGGTTCTAAGAAAAATACTCCTTACGCTGCTCAATTGGCATCAGAAGACTGTGCTAAAGTAGCACATGAAGCTGGTTTACGCAAAGTTAAGGTGTATGTGAAAGGACCAGGAAATGGTAGAGAATCTGCTATTAGATCTATTCACAACGCTGGAATTGAAGTAACAGAAATTATTGACGTTACTCCAATGCCGCACAACGGTTGTAGACCTCCAAAAAGAAGAAGAGTTTAATTAATTAACGCCCAAGGGCATTTCACAGATACTGTAGATACGATTATCGAAGGATAGCCTTAATTCATGATCACAGTATCAAATTTTTAGAAAATGGCAAGATATACAGGACCAAAAACTAAGATTGCACGTAGATTCGGTGAAGCAATCTTCGGAGAAGACAAGTCTTTTGAAAAAAGAAACTTTCCTCCAGGACAACACGGTAACAACAGACGCCGTGGAAAAGAGTCAGAATACAAAGTACAGTTAATGGAAAAGCAAAAAGCGAAGTACACTTACGGTATTCTTGAAAAACAATTTAGAAATATATTTGCTAAGGCAAATAGAAGTAAAGGAGTTACCGGTGAGGTTTTACTTCAATTTTGTGAATCACGTTTAGACAACGTGGTGTATAGAATGGGTGTATCTACTTCTAGAAGTGGCGCAAGACAATTGGTTTCTCACAGACATATTACTGTGAACGGATCTATTGTAAATATCCCATCCTATTCCTTGAAAGCTGGAGATGTTGTAGGCGTTAGAGAAAAATCTAAGTCTTTGCAAACAATATCAGATGCACTTTCTGTAAGTTCTAATGTATACGAATGGATTACATGGAATTCAGAAAAAATGGAAGGTAGCTTTGTTGCTGTTCCAGAAAGACTACAGATTCCTGAAAATATTAAGGAACAATTAATCGTCGAGTTATACTCTAAATAAACACAACTGATCCAATTATGGCATTATTTAATTTTCAGAAGCCCGATAAAGTAATCATGATTGATTCTACCGATTTTGAAGGGAAATTCGAGTTTCGCCCTTTAGAACCTGGTTATGGATTAACAGTTGGGAATGCACTTAGAAGGGTGATGCTTTCTGCTCTTGAAGGTTTTGCAATCACTTCTGTTCGAATGGACAAAGTAGCGCACGAATTCTCTGTGATTCCTGGAGTGGTAGAAGATGTAACCGAAATAATCCTCAACTTGAAACAAGTTCGTTTCAAAAGACAAATAGAAGATGTTGACAATGAAACAATCTCTATTGCTCTTAGTGGAAAACAACAATTAACTGCTGGTGATTTTCAGAAATTTATTTCTGGTTTTCAAGTGTTAAATCCAGACTTAGTGATCTGTAATATGGATGCTAAGGTGAATATTAACATGGAACTTACCATTGAAAAAGGTAGGGGTTATGTACCAGCAGAAGAAAACAAAAAATCAGGTGCTCCAATAGGAACAATAGCTATTGATTCTATATTCACTCCTATCAAGAATGTCAAGTACAGTATTGAAAACTTTAGGGTTGAGCAAAAGACGGATTACGAAAAATTAGTTTTCGAAATTGTTTCAGATGGTTCAATTCATCCAAAAGATGCTTTAACTGAGGCTGCTAAGGTATTAATTCACCACTTTATGTTGTTCTCCGATGAGAGAATTACATTAGAGGCAGATGAGATAGCCCAAACAGAAACTTATGATGAGGAATCTCTTCACATGCGTCAGTTGTTAAAAACTAAGTTAGTAGATATGGATCTTTCGGTTAGGGCATTAAATTGCTTGAAAGCTGCAGAGGTAGATACTTTAGGAGATTTGGTTTCTTTTAACAAAAATGACCTAATGAAGTTTAGAAACTTTGGTAAGAAATCATTAACTGAATTAGAAGAGTTAGTGATTAACAAAGGATTGAGTTTCGGAATGGACCTATCAAAATATAAATTAGATAAAGATTAATTAAGCGCTGCGATTTATCACAGCATTCATATAGAACAATACCATGAGACACGGTAAGAAAGTTAATCACTTAGGGAGAAAAACAGCACATAGAAAAGCTATGTTAGCCAATATGGCTTGTTCTCTAATTGAACACAAAAGAATCAATACAACAGTTGCTAAGGCCAAAGCTTTAAAAGTATTTTTAGAGCCTATTATTACTAAATCCAAAGCAGCTAACAATCAATCGGTAGATAAAGGAACGCACAACAGACGTATCGTATTTAAGTACTTACGTGACAAGTATGCGGTAACTGAATTATTCTCCACTGTTGCAGATAAAGTTGCAGACAGACCAGGTGGTTATACACGTATCATTAAACTAGGTAATAGACTTGGTGATAATGCAGATATGGCTATGATCGAATTGGTAGATTTTAATGAGTTATACAGTAACGCTAAAAAAGCTACTAAGAAAACCACTCGTAGAGGTAAATCTAAAGCAGAGGCTCCCGTTATAGATGCTGCTGCTGAAGCTCCAGTTAAAGAAGCACCAGCTGCAGATAATGACAACACTGAAAATACAGACGATGCTAAAGCATAAACTGTTATTAAATGTTTTATAATTTAAAAGGATAAGCTTTATTGCTTGTCCTTTTTTTTTGTTTTTTTGTTTATATAAAGAATTTGAACACAATGAAGTATCAGAAAAAAAGAAGCGCTATTATTTTGTTGGCAGACGGGACTATTTTCCACGGAAAAGCTGTGGGAGATAAATCAGGTACTGCTTTTGGAGAAGTTTGTTTTAACACAGGAATGACTGGTTATCAGGAGATTTTCACGGACCCTTCTTATTTTGGTCAGCTAATGGTCACCACCAATGCTCATATAGGAAATTACGGAACTAATCCAAATGAAGTTGAGTCTGACGGCGTTAAAATTGCGGGACTTATATGTAAAAATTTTTCTTATGAATTCTCGAGAACAGATGCGACTGCTTCTTTGGAAGATTACTTAAACGACCACAAACTATTTGCAATCTCCGACGTAGACACACGTGCTTTGGTAAGTTATATAAGAGATCATGGAGCTATGAATGCGGTAATATCTACTAGAGTAGATGAAGTAGACGCATTAAAGTTGGCCCTTGCTAAAGTGCCAAGTATGCAGGGCTTAGCCTTAGCAGGTGAAGTTTCTACTAAAGCGGCTTATTATGTTGGAGATTCCGAAAGTAATTTTAAAGTAGCCGCTTTAGACATTGGTATAAAGAAAAATATTCTTCGAAATTTAGAGAAGCGTGGTGCTTACGTTAAAGTGTTTCCACATAATACTCCTTTTCATGAAATTGAATCTTGGGGTGCAGATGGTTATTTTATATCTAATGGACCGGGAGATCCAGAACCTTTAAATGAAGCGATAGAAACAGCACAAAAAATGATTGCTAGTGGTCTTCCGTTGTTTGGTATTTGTTTGGGTCACCAAGTAATTGCGTTAGCAAATGGAATTCCTACTTATAAAATGTATAATGGACATAGGGGTATTAACCACCCCATTAAAAATTTAAAAACAGGTAAAGGAGAAATAACTTCTCAAAACCATGGCTTTGCTATTGATAAGGAAGCCACTGAAAGACATCCAGATGTAGCTATCACACATATTCATTTGAATGACCTAACTGTGGCCGGAATTGAGATGACAAATAAACCTGTTTTTTCTGTTCAATACCATCCCGAGGCAGGGCCAGGTCCAAATGACGCTACGTATTTATTTGATCAATTTTTTGATTTAATGAATGCCTCAGTTAAAGCATAGATCAATACGTCTATACGGAATAGTATTAGGTAAAACACCTGTGTACTAAAACGTTATAGTGATATTTTTTAGCTAAAAACCCTTTAAAAAAGCCAAGCAGATGCTTGGCTTTTGTATATTTGAAACATATTTTAAAAAGTACAATTATGAGTATGATCATTAGCGTTCACGCTAGACAAATATTAGATTCTCGAGGGAATCCGACAGTAGAAGTAGATGTAGAAACTGAAAATGGTGTAGTTGGAAGAGCTGCGGTTCCATCTGGAGCCTCAACTGGAGAGCACGAAGCTGTTGAATTAAGAGATGGCGGGAGTGCCTACATGGGTAAAGGAGTTCTTAAGGCTATTGAAAATGTGAATACGCATTTATCTGATGCACTTTTAGGCGTTTCTGTTTTTGAGCAGAACCTAATTGATCAGATCATGATAGATTTAGACGGAACACCCAATAAATCTAAATTAGGAGCCAACGCTATTTTAGGCGTTTCATTAGCTGCGGCTAAAGCTGCAGCTGAAGAATTAGGTATGCCGTTATTTAGATATGTTGGTGGGGTAAGCGCAAATACTTTGCCTGTTCCCATGATGAATATTATTAATGGAGGGTCACACTCAGATGCACCAATAGCATTTCAAGAGTTTATGGTTATGCCTGTTAAGGCAGAATCTTTTTCTCATGCCATGCAGATGGGGACTGAAATTTTTCACCATTTAAAGAAAGTATTACACGACAGAGGTTTGAGTACTGCTGTTGGAGATGAAGGTGGTTTTGCACCAACTTTAGACGGCACAGAAGACGCTTTAGATACGATTGCAAAAGCAGTGTCTAATGCAGGTTATACCCTTGGAGACAATGTGATGATCGCTTTAGATTGTGCAGCAGCAGAATTCTATGTGAATGGTAAATATGACTACTCTAAGTTCGAAGGGCCAAACGGCGCCATTAGATCCTCTGAAGAGCAAGCACAGTATTTAGCAGATTTAGCTTCAAAGTATCCTATTATTTCTATAGAGGACGGAATGGATGAAAACGATTGGGCTGGTTGGAAGTCACTAACAGAAAAAGTGGGGGATTCAGTACAGTTGGTTGGGGATGATTTATTTGTGACCAATGTAGAGAGACTATCGAGAGGTATTTCTGAAGGTATTGCAAATTCTATCTTAATTAAGGTAAACCAGATCGGTACTTTAACCGAAACAATTGCTGCGGTGAATATGGCAAAGAATGCAGGTTACACTTCTGTAATGTCTCATAGGTCAGGTGAAACTGAAGACAATACTATTGCAGATTTAGCTGTTGCTTTAAATACGGGTCAAATTAAGACTGGGTCTGCTTCAAGATCGGATCGTATGGCTAAATACAATCAATTATTGCGTATTGAAGAAATGTTGGGTGAAACGGCCTATTTTCCTCAGTTAAATGCGTTCAAGATTAAGAAATAACTCCTTGAGTTAACTATAATTTTAAAAGGCCCTTTTAGGGCCTTTTTTTTGAAATAATTAGCCTCTTTCAGATTGTTAACATGGTCGCTTTTTAGTAAATTTGTAATAATAAAAAAAAAAAGATTTTTGAATATGTCAGATAAAGCACTTTTACAATATCAAGATAAAACTTTTGAATTTCCTGTCATTCAGGGTTCAGAAAATGAATTGGCTATAGATATTAAAACCCTTAGGGCGCAAAGTGGCATGATTACTATTGATCCAGGTTTTAAAAACACAGGATCTTGTGAGAGTGCAATTACTTTTTTAGACGGTGAAAAAGGTATTTTGAGATACAGGGGCTACTCTATTGAAGACCTTGCTGAAAAAGCCAGCTTTATTGAGGTCGTTTATTTGTTAATCTTTGGAGAACTGCCAACAGCAGAAGCATTGACTACTTTTCAGAAAGATATAGTGGCTGAATCTCATGTAGATGAGGAGATGAAGAAAATCTTAGATGGTTTTCCTAAGTCTGCCCATCCAATGGGCGTTTTGGCTTCTTTGACAAGTGCACTAATTTCATTTAATCCAAATTCAGTTAATGTATCTTCTGATAAAGATATGTACGCAGCTATTGTAAGAATAGTGGCTAAATTCCCTGTTCTCGTAGCATGGACCATGAGAAAGAAAAAAGGCCTGCCTTTAGACTATGGAGACGACAGTCTTGGTTATGTAGAAAACATCCATAAAATGATGTTCAAAAAACCAAGCCAAGAATACACAAAGAACAAAGTGATCATAGATGCTTTAGATAAATTATTGATCTTACATGCAGACCACGAGCAAAACTGTTCTACCTCTACTGTGAGAATTGTTGGTTCTTCTCATGCTGGGTTATTTGCATCACTTTCTGCAGGTATTTCAGCCCTCTGGGGACCTTTACATGGCGGTGCTAACCAGGCAGTACTTGAAATGTTAGAGGCTATTGAAGCTGATGGTGGAGATACTAAAAAATATATGGCTAAAGCCAAGGATAAAAACGATCCATTTAGATTAATGGGCTTTGGTCACCGTGTGTACAAGAATTTTGACCCTAGGGCTAAAATCATCAAAAAAGCGGCAGACGAGGTATTAAATGATTTAGGAGTAGAAGATCCAATCTTAGCCATTGCTAAAGGATTAGAAAAAGAAGCTTTAGAAGACCCGTATTTTGTAGAAAGAAAATTATATCCTAATGTGGATTTCTACTCAGGTATTATTTACAGAGCATTGGGAATTCCAACTGAGATGTTTACGGTGATGTTTGCATTGGGACGCTTACCAGGTTGGATCGCTCAATGGAAAGAGATGCGTGAAAATAATGAGCCTATTGGAAGGCCAAGACAGGTATATATTGGAGAAAACTTCAGAGATTTTGTTCCAGTAGAAAATAGATAACCAAATATTACTTTATAGTAAAAGCCTTGTTGTATTTTTGACAAGGCTTTTTTAGTTAAAAAAGCAGTGCTTATGATAAAGCTTAACGTGGTTGACGAAACCGCTCCATTAAAAGCGGTTGTATTAGGTATAGCCAAGCATAATGGACCCGAGCCAAAACTAGAGGAGGCTTACGATCCAAAATCTAAAGAACACATTATAGCGGGGACTTATCCTGAAGAGTCTGATATGGTTCGTGAGATGGAAGGTTTTGAAGCAGTATTGGTTAAACATGGCGTAAAAGTATATAGGCCCTCAGTAATTCCAAACTGCAATCAGATTTTTTCTAGAGATATTGCCTTTGTGATTGAAGATATCCTTATAAAAGCCAATATTCTTCCAGATAGAGAAGAAGAATACCAGGCTATTAAATATTTAATAGATCAGATAGATCCCGCTAAAGTAGTTTATCCTCCACAGGAGGTCCACGTAGAAGGCGGAGATGTTATGCCTTGGAACGATTATATTTTTGTGGGAACTTATACCGCTCAAGATTATCCGGACTACATAACTGCTAGGACTAACAAAAAAGCTGTTGATTTTTTAATTACTTTGTTTCCTAACAAGACGGTGAAGGCATTTGAACTTAAGAAATCCAATACCGATCCTAAAGAGAATGCGTTACATTTAGACTGTTGTTTTCAGCCTGTAGGAAAAAACATGGCCATATTACACAAAGCTGGTTTTTTAATTGAAACAGAATACGAGTGGCTTAGAGACTTTTTTGGAAGAGACCATGTTTTTGAGATTACCAAAGAAGAGATGTATCAGATGAATTCTAATATTTTTTCTATTGCTCCCAATGTGGTGGTTTCAGACCAGCGTTTCACAAGATTAAACACTTGGCTCACTAGTAAGGGCATAACAGTAGAAGCCATTGAGTACAAAGAAATTGCCAAGCAAGAAGGATTATTGAGGTGTAGCACCTTACCATTAATAAGAGACTAATGAAACAATTGACCAATCATATTTTAATGATCAGGCCAGCACAGTTCAGGATGAACGAGCAAACGGCTGTGAATAATTACTTTCAGGCACAGGCGGGAATGACGCCAGAAGCTGTAGTGAAAAAAGCCCAAGAGGAGTTTGACTCTTATGTGTCTGTATTGAGAGAAAAAGGCGTTCAAGTTACTGTGGTTCAAGATACGCTAGACCCAGATACGCCAGACGCACTATTCCCAAACAATTGGGTGTCTTTTCACCAGGATGCCACGGTAGCTCTTTATCCTATGTTTGCAGAAAATAGGCGTTTAGAGCGAAGGGAAGCAGTGCTAGAAATTCTGGAAGAAGATGGATTCATTATTGATCAGGTTATGGATTATACTGCTGCAGAAGACTCAGGCATTTTCTTAGAAGGTACGGGAAGCCTCATTCTAGATAGGGTTCACAAGAAAGCCTATTGTGCCTTGTCTTCCAGAGCAGATGAAGAACTATTTATAGAATTCTGTGAAGATTTTGAGTACACTCCTGTCATTTTCACGGCCAACCAAACGGTAGCCGGAAAACGCTTGCCCATTTATCACACCAATGTAATGATGTGTTTGGCAGAAACTTTCGCTGTGATTTGTTCGGACAGCATAGACGACAAGAAAGTGCGTAAAGCGGTATTGAATCATTTAAAAGAAGACGGGAAAGAAGTCATAGCAATTAGTGAGGTCCAAATGCACAGATTTGCTGGAAATATGCTTCAAGTACTCGGTTCAAACGAAACCCCATATTTGGTGATGAGTACTACCGCTTATGAGAGCCTACAAGCCGATCAGTTGTCAAAAATTAGAAAACACTGCGAGATCATCCACGCAGATCTTTCCACGATTGAAACCTGTGGTGGTGGAAGTGCTCGTTGTATGATGGCAGAGGTGTTTTTGCCCAGGATGGAAAATTAATGATAGGTTTGATTAGGGTCATTGGCTATTTTAGCATCTAAAATTCTTTTAAAGTATTTTTGAATCCCTTTGGTGTCTGCTTTTACTTTAACGAAGTAATCATCCATATAGACGCTATACACCCCTATATCTCCCTTGAAAATAGTGAGCTTATAAAATGGTATAACCAGTGCGTAGGTTTCTAAAAGAGACCTAAAACGCAATATAATTCCTTTAGGTCTAAGCTCAATAGAGCTGTAATTGGTGTTGTGGTCTAGACTTAGTAGCGAATAAATGGTCGCACTGCTAGAAACTATCTCCATTTTTGGAGAGCCAATACCACCCATTTTAAAACGTTCTCTAATGGAGTATGGCGTTCCGACCATTTCATTGATGGTTTTGGTTTGGCTTGGGTTGTTATAAGAGTTGTTACACAGCATTCTTTTTTAGGTTAAAGGTACTATATTTAATCACTGACTAAGCGGTCTTATTGCAAAAGAGCCCGTATTTATTGAGAATAAAATCTTAATTTTGCCCCTTAGAATTAACCATTATGAATGTACTACCCCTGATTGAAAAAACCGTCCTTTCTGGCGTTGAAAAAATTTTTGGCAAGCAATTGTCTTCCGTAGAATTTGTGCCTACTAGAAAAGATTTTGAAGGAGATATTACAGTGGTGGTCTTTTCTTTGCTTAAAGAGATTAAAGGAAACCCGGAAGTAATTGGTAACCAGATAGGAACTTATTTACAAGAGCAACTTAAGGAGGTAAAGTCATTTAATGTGGTCAAAGGCTTTTTAAACATCAGCTTTACGGATCGTTTTTTTCTCAGCGCTTTCGCCGATGCTTTATTGGATACCTCTTATGGTACGGTAAAAGAGAAAGACCCCCATGCAGTGATGGTGGAGTACTCCTCTCCAAATACCAACAAACCCCTGCATTTAGGGCATATTAGAAATAACTTATTGGGCTATTCAGTGGCTAAAATTCTGGAGGCTTCCGGTAAAAAAGTATACAAGACCCAAATCATCAACGACCGTGGTATTCATATTTGTAAAAGTATGTTGGCTTGGGAGAAATTTGGGCATGGAGAAACGCCTGAATCTACAGGTCTTAAAGGAGACGCATTGGTGGGTAAATACTATGTGGCTTTTGACAAAGCTTATAAGGCAGAAGTAGCTGCTCTTATAGCTGGAGGCTTGGAGCAATCCGAAGCTGAGAAATCAACAACGCTATTGCAAGAGGCGCAAGAAATGCTCATTCGTTGGGAATCTGGAGATGCTGGGGTAGTAGCCCTATGGAAAAAAATGAATGCATGGGTTTATAAGGGGTTTGAAGAAACTTATAAGCGTTTGGGCGTTAGCTTTGACAGTTATTATTACGAGAGTGATACTTACTTACTTGGGAAAGATATTGTTGCCAAAGGTATAGATCAAGGCGTATTTTTTAAGAAAGAAGACGGAAGTGTTTGGATAGACCTTACAGAGGAAGGCCTAGATGAGAAAATTGTACTGCGTTCAGACGGTACTGCCGTTTATATGACCCAAGATATTGGAACGGCTATTCAGCGTGTGGCAGATTATTCAGATGTGAATGGTATGGTTTATACCGTGGGGAATGAGCAAGATTACCACTTTAAGGTATTGTTCTTGATTCTAAAAAAATTAGGATTTAGTTGGGCACAGCAATTGTTCCATTTGAGTTATGGGATGGTAGATTTGCCTAGCGGTAAAATGAAGAGTAGGGAAGGAACGGTAGTAGATGCAGACGATCTAATTACGGAAATGACTGCTACAGCAGAAAGTATCTCAGAAGATTTGGGTAAATTATCAGGATACACTCAAGAGCAGAAAACAGCTCTTTATGAGACTATTGGTTTGGGTGCACTCAAATACTACATTTTAAAAGTAGATCCTAAAAAGCGAATTTTATTTGATCCAAAAGAGTCTGTGGATTTCCAGGGGAATACAGGACCTTTTATGCAGTATACTTATGCAAGAATTCAATCCATTTTAAGAAAAGCAGATTTTGATACATCTGTTGTTCCAGCTTTTGAGGGACAAGAATCTTTTTTACATGAAAAAGAAGTGGCCTTATTAAAGCAATTGTTTTTATTCCCGGAAACCATTCAATTGGCTGCGCATAATTACAGTCCTGCTTTGGTAGCTAATTACACCTATGATTTGGTAAAGGCCTTTAATAGTTTTTACCAGAACGTCTCTATTTTGGGTGAGTCTAACGAGGAATTAAAAGTATTTAGGGTGGCGCTCTCTAGAAAAGTGGCTCAGGTGATTCAAGATGCTTTAGGCCTTTTAGGAATTGAAGTGCCAGAGCGCATGTAATTTTTTTGGTATGCTATTTTAAAAAAAAAGGCGGCCCATGGGCCGCCTTTTTACTGTATCTATATAAAGATTATTTTTCTTCAGACTTGGCCACTGCCAATCCGTAAATAACCAATCCAAATCCAATTTTATTTACAGCATCTCCAATGTTGTAAACAATATCTAAATCTAATCCTCCAAAGATACCATCGTACCATCCTGGAGTACCAGCCATGTATCCAATAGGATAGATAGCCCATCCTACAAGTACAAACCAGCATAAGGTTTTGTGCGCACTTAAGACTGCTCCACCTGCTGCTTCTGCTAACTTTTTAGCTTCACCAAACCAAATATCATAGACAATAGCAAAGTAAGCTAATCCTGAGATTAGTCCCCATATTTGAGCCATATCTCTATTTACTGCTTCTCCAATATATCCTGTTACTAACATGATTACAGAGAAAAAGATCATTCTCCACATCAAGGATTTTTTAGCACCTGCAGCTTTTAAGATTAAATAAAATTCTACACACATTAATGGAACTGTAAGAATCCAGTCTACGTATCTAAAGAAAGTTGGAGATTCTCCAAAATCTGCCCAATAGTCTCTCATATACCAATAGTGAACTGCGGCAATGAAAGTAATTAGTCCAGATACAAGGATAGAAGTTCTCCATTTTTTGTCAAATCCGTTCATGGATAAGAAGAAAAATGCAGAAGCAGCCATCATAGCCATACATCCTACAAAGAATGTGAAGCCAACATAATCATCAGTTGCCATTTGGGCAGCTAAAGGAAGGGATGCGAATAAATTTTGCATAATAATTAGGTTTTTTTGGTTAATAATTCCGATCTCAATACAATGTTTAATGAAATCGGTATAAAGTTAAACATTAATTTGATAAAATCAACACCTATTAAATAATATTTTAATAATTTTGGTGTTAAATGTTTATCATATTGAAAAATACAAAATTAATTTTAACTTTTTTCACTCTTTGGCTATCAATTTTTTTTAATGAAAAGCTGGAAGATTATACCGCTTACTTTTGTATTCTAAGTTTGGGAATTCTTCACGGTGCCAATGACCTTGGTATTGGAAAAAAAACCCTTCATGCGCATGCGTTTATTTCAAAAAAATGGATTTTACTTCTTATATATGTATTGGCCATTTTTAGTGTTGCTTTTTTACTTATGCAATTCCCTACAATGACCCTTACATTATTTGTTTTGTTTAGTGCCTACCATTTTGGAGAGCAGCATTGGGAGTCGTTAATATCCAATAAAGGGGTATTTGCTAAAATGTTTATGACTGCTTATGGGATGTCTATTTTTACACTACTCTTTAGTGCACACAGTCTTTTAGTATCTGATATTATTCAAGATATTAGCAATGTTAGGTTATCTCCCACGCTTATTCAGATGTCAATGTACGGGAGTTTGGCCATTACAGCAATCTTATATGCTATTAAATACCAAAAGACATTTGAGTATTCATTTACACTACGTCAGATTTTTTATCTACTAGTTTTCTTCGTTGTATTTAACAGTACTACCTTATTGTGGGCTTTTGCCATATATTTTATTTTCTGGCACTCACTTCCCTCGTTGGTTGATCAAATGAATTTTTTATACGGTCGTACTGATTTTAAAGGCTTTGTAATGTTTGTTAAGTCTAGTTGGTTGTATTGGGCCATGGCAGTTTTATCCTTGGGGGCCTATTATTTTATTTTAAAGCAATATTTGGTTTTAGAACTCTCCATGTTTTTTGCTTTCCTAACAGCTTTAACCATGCCCCATATATTTCTGATGTACTTTTCAAAGAAAGTAGATTAGAACTATCTTTTTTCTCGGGTGATTTCTTAAATTTGCCCTTTAATATTCAGACCATATGTTCGATAATTTAAGCGATAAACTAGACAAAGCCCTTCATGTTTTAAAAGGGCATGGTCAGATTACAGAAATTAACGTTGCAGAGACTTTAAAAGAGGTAAGGCGTGCCTTACTAGATGCAGATGTTAACTTTAAAATCGCAAAAGACTTTACCAACACCGTTAGAGAAAAGGCATTGGGTCAACAAGTACTCACCAGCCTTCAGCCAGGTCAGCTTATGGTTAAGCTGGTTAAAGATGAACTGACCCAGCTTATGGGCGGGGAATCTGTAGGTTTAAACTTGGCAGACAATCCATCGATTATTTTAATGGCTGGTCTTCAGGGATCTGGTAAGACTACTTTTTCCGGTAAGTTGGCTTTATATTTAAAATCAAAAAAATCTAAAAACCCACTTTTAGTAGCCTGTGATGTTTACAGGCCAGCGGCCATTGATCAATTACACGTTGTGGGAGATCAGATAGGCGTTGCTGTATACTCCAATAAGGAAGAATCTAATCCAGTGACCATTGCCCAAGCAGGTATAGCCCATGCTAAAGCAAATGGACATAATTTAGTAATTATAGATACTGCTGGTAGATTGGCGGTAGACGAGGCTATGATGGCAGAAATTGCCAATATTCATAAGGCCATTACGCCTAGCGAAACTTTATTTGTTGTAGACGCTATGACGGGTCAGGATGCAGTAAATACTGCAAAAGCATTTCATGATGTTTTAAATTTTGACGGGGTTATTTTAACCAAGCTAGATGGAGATACTAGGGGTGGAGCAGCAATTTCTATTAAATCTGTAGTAACCAAGCCTATAAAATTTATAGGTACAGGTGAAAAAATGGAAGCCTTAGATGTGTTCTATCCAGAGCGTATGGCAGACCGTATCTTGGGAATGGGAGATGTGGTTTCCTTAGTAGAGCGGGCTCAGGATCAGTTTGATGAAGAAGAGGCTAGAAAGATTCAGAAGAAAATTGCAAAAAACACCTTTGGTTTTGACGACTTCCTTACCCAGATTCAACAGATTAAGAAGATGGGTAACTTAAAAGACCTTATGGGAATGATCCCAGGAGCAGGAAAGGCCCTCAAAGGATTAGATATAGACGACGACGCTTTTAAACATATAGAAGCGATCATTCACTCTATGACCCCATTGGAGCGAAGCCAACCCACTAAGTTAGACGCTAGCAGAAAAAAGCGTATAGCCAAAGGCAGTGGCAGGACCATACAAGACGTAAATCAATTGCTAAAGCAATTTGATCAGATGTCTAAAATGATGAAAATGATGCAAGGTGGTGGCGGTAAAAAGATGATGCAAATGATGGGAGGCCTTGGTGGCATGCGTTAATATAAAATAAAGAGGATTCTATGGAATTATTAGACGGAAAAAAAGTGTCCAATGACATTAAAGATGAAATAGCTATAGCTGTTTCTGACATGAAAGCCAGAGGAGAAAAAGTGCCACATTTAGCTGCGGTTATTGTAGGAAACGACGGTGCTTCATTAACATATGTTGGAAGCAAAGTGAGGTCTTGTGAGCGTGTTGGTTTTGAATCTACGATGTTGCGATTGCCCTCTACTACCTCAGAAGTAGAACTCTTAAAAGAAATCAAGAAGCTCAACGAAAATCCAGAAATTGACGGTTTTATTGTACAGCTTCCTTTGCCAAAACAGATAGATACCCAGTCCGTTCTAATGGCTATTGACCCAGATAAGGATGTAGATGGATTCCATCCTATGAATTTTGGAAAAATGGCATTGGATATGAGTACTTTTATCCCAGCTACGCCATTTGGGATATTAGAGCTTTTAGAGCGATATAATGTAGAGACAAAAGGGAAGCATACCGTAGTAATTGGAAGGAGCCACATTGTAGGCAGGCCCATGAGTATCTTGATGGGTAGGAAAGGATGGCCAGGAAATTCAACCGTAACACTAACGCATAGCCATACTAAAAATATCACTCAAATTATCTCTCAAGCAGACATTGTGATCTCTGCCTTAGGGGTGCCTAATTTCTTAAAAGCAGAAATGGTTAAAGAGGGTGCTGTAGTGATTGATGTAGGAATTACAAGAGTTGCAGATGACAGTTTGGAGAAAGGTTATTATATTACTGGAGATGTAGATTTTGAAAATGTATCTAAAAAAGCCTCACATATCACCCCAGTTCCTGGAGGTGTTGGCCCAATGACCATTGCCATGCTTCTGAAAAACACCCTCTTAGCAAGAGAACGCCACAGAGCAAAAAGCTAAAAAAAAGCAGCCCTTTTGGCGGCTTTTTTTTTTACTTCGCAAACAATTGATCCATGTCTTTAAAGGCTTTAAATTCTAGTGCATTTCCAGCTGGGTCTAGAAAAAACATGGTAGCTTGTTCTCCTACCTGTCCTTTGAAACGAATATAGGGTTCAATGACAAAAGAGACGCCTCTTGATTTTAGGCGCTCAGCAAATGTGTCAAAAGTTTCCCAAGGAAGTACCACGCCATAATGAGGCACGGGCACGTTCTTGCCGTCTACTGCGTTAGTGTGTAAGTCATGGTCTGGGCTTTTTTCTTTGTAGTGTATGACCAATTGGTGACCGAATAAGTTAAAATCTACCCAATGGTCACTGCTTCTGCCTTCTTCGCAATCTAATATTTCTCTGTAAAAAACACGACATTCGTCTAGGTTGTGAACCGGAATGGCAATATGAAAAAGGGTTACTTTTTGTTCCATAATATAAAGTTTAAGAGGCTTCTAAAAATGAAATAATCTGATCGTTCACTTGGTCTTGGTGTAGGGAATGTCCTAGACCTTCCGTAGTGATAAGCTGGGCATTTTTCCAATTGGCTTGTATGGCTACAGCTGCTTGGTAAGGGGCTATCCTGTCTTCTAGGTCGTGAACTATAAGTCCTTTTTTGTCGACAGATTTAATGAGTTGGGACATAGAGAATTCATCTATTCCAAAAGAGAAACGCTCTTTAAAATAGCGGTCTAATCCCAGCAAAACTTTTTGATTAAAACCAACGAGTTTTTGGTAGTTATTCATAATGTCTTCTAAGTCAGATGGTGCACCTAGACTCACTACTTTTTCTACAGATGCTTGAGGAGATTTATACTGACTGTACAATAGTGCTAGACCTCCTATAGAATGTCCTATGACATATTTGGGTTGGTATTTTTTGATCAGTTCACTGGTACATGCTTCATAAATTGGAACATGTAAATGCGCACCGGAAGAAGCTCCGTGCCCTGGTGCGTCAAAGGTAATAATATGAAATCCTTTGGTTTTAAGCTTTTCGATGAGGTTTCTCCATCTAAAAGCATTACTCTCCCAACCATGGCAAAGCAGTACAATAGGTCCTTGACCCTCTTTCCATTGGTAGGTTTGAATTTGGTGGTCAACCACAGAAACCATTTCTTTTTCAAATTGGTTGAGGTAGTCCTTTTGGTGGGGGAGTAGTTTGCCTTTTCTAGGCGTGCAAAATAAGGCAAATGCTTTTATGGCCGCTTTTTTCTTTGAGAAAATGGCTATTGTGTTAAAGTAGGTGCCGTAGGCAAGTGCGAGTATTTTTAATGCTTTAGCACTCATATTAACGCTGCCAGCTAATCATCAGGTTTTTTATAGGGGCTTCTTCAGGAATTTGAATAGGATCTAATTTCTCAATAGTTCCATATCTCAAGTCTTCAGGAAGCGCTTTTCTGTCAATAGTAACGTACACTTCTGATCCTTTAAATGAGACAATTACACTGCTAAAAGTGGTTTGGATGTTGTCTATCGTGTACGCATTTGAAACTTCTTTAAAAGTACTTTCCAAACTAATTCCTTTATCTGTTTTAAATCGCTTGTCTAACACCCTTACACTCCCAATAACGGATATTGAATCTTGAATAGGATTCAAGTGAAGCAAGGGCGCCCCTCCTTTTTCAAAAATGCTAATTCTAGATCCTACAAGTCCATTAGCAATAGCGGTAGAATCCCCCACAATGGAGTCGTTGGCATAAATAGTGTACAAATCTTTGATAGCGTCTGCTTTGTGAAATTTACCTACCCTTCCTTCAGAAATTGAGAAAGGATCATTTTGAGAAGTACAGCCTATTATAGTTAGACCAATAGCGACAAATAGGAGAAAATATTTATTCATGAAAGAAGGCATTTAATTAGATAAAATAGTCCTGTAAAAGTAATCTAATTCTAATATCTTTGCGGCATGAAAGAGCAGGATATTTTAAGCGCGGTGAACAAGGGTATATATTTGCCTTTAATGGAGGCATTTTATACCATTCAAGGGGAGGGCTATCACAAAGGCACTGCCGCTTACTTTATTAGGGTGGGGGGTTGTGATGTGGGTTGCCATTGGTGTGACGTAAAAGAAAGTTGGGACGCAGAGAGGCATCCGCCAACGGCGATAGAAAAAATCATACAAGACGCTAGTCCATATAAAACCATTGTAATTACTGGTGGAGAGCCACTTACCTGGGACATGGGACCTGTAACAGCTGGCTTAAAAAAGGTTGGTTTACAAACCCATATTGAGACCTCTGGCGCTTACACACTTACAGGTGAATGGGATTGGATTTGTCTGTCTCCTAAAAAAAATAAGCTGCCATTGGCACCCATCTATAAAGAAGCCCATGAGCTTAAAGTAATTGTTTTTAATAAGCATGACCTGGAATTTGCCCAAGAGCAGGCAGCTCAAGTAGGGCCTAATTGTCACTTGTATTTACAGCCAGAATGGAGTGTAAAAGATAAGGTAGTGCCTATGATTGTAGATTTTGTAATGGCCAATCCAGCTTGGAAAGTATCCTTGCAAACACACAAATACCTCAATATTCCTTAAGGTGTTTTAGGATAAACTCAATTTTGCCAGGTAGTTGTCTTGCGGTCCCTCCAGCACTAAATTCGTTTCAAATCCGTGGTATTGTGCCGCTCTTGCTAGGGTGTTATAATCCAAATAGAGCCAAGGGAATTCTGCTGTTTTTTGATCCTTATATTGCATTGTAAAGCGCAGTTCTCCGTAATAATCTACTTGGTCTGGGATCCAATACCCTCCGTCTTCTTCATCGGATTCAAACATATATAAAATATCGGTGCCTTCTACTAGAATACACCCATTTGGATTCAAGAGTTTTTTAAGCTGCTCTAAAAAAGGCCCCAAATTTTTTAATGTTCCAGCCAGACCAGTACCATTCATGAGAAGAAGTATGGTGTTGTATTTAAGCTTGTGATCAAATAAATCCTCACAAATCACGGTTTTAATACCCCTCAATTTACACACTTCTGCAGCGCCTTTTGAGAGGTCTAAAGCCGTAACGCTCTTCTGTTGTTTTTGTAAATACAAGCTATGAGATCCTGCACCAGCACCGAGATCCAATATAGTTCCTTTGCATAGGCTAAGTGCTTTTTTTTCTAATGCAGGCATTTGTTTGTAGTCCCTAAATAAGTAGTCAAGTGGAATTTCATCTGTATCTCCTAGATTGGAGTGTGTCAAAATATTTTCTGTGGCTATTCCATTCCAATAGTCTAATAAGGCATTTCCAAAAACATCCATGGGTTTAAATTTTTTGAGCGCTACAAATGTCTTATTTTTAACCCAAATGATCACGACTAATTTCACAAAGGCGTTCTTTTTCTATGGATGAATTTTTAAAAAAATTACCTAAACTGGCCAAAGAGTCTTCTAAAGAGACGGCTGCCTATTTTGCGAAACTTAAAAAAAAGCCCCCCAAGCAATTGGACTATGCCATGCAAGAATTACATGATCAAGTGTTTAAAAAGGTTGATTGTTTGAGTTGTGCCAATTGTTGTAAGACTACTGGACCCCTCTTTACCCGTGCAGACATTGATCGAATAGCCAAGCACCTAAAGATGAAATCTGCTCAGTTTGTGACACAATATTTAAAAATAGATGAAGACAATGATTATGTGTTGCAACAAGTTCCCTGTGCCTTTTTAGGGGCAGATAATTATTGCAGTATATACGACCACAGACCCAAAGCTTGCAGTGAATTCCCGCATACAAACCGCAAAAAGTTTCATCAGATCACTGCCATTACCCAAAAAAATATTCCCATCTGTCCTGCTGCATATCAGGTTGTTGAGGCTATGAAAATTAAAATAAAGTTGTAATTTTAAAATAAAAAATCACTTTGGAACAGATTGTCTCTTATTTTGAAACCATTCCACCCTTGCACAGAAGCCTTATATTGGTGGGTGGAATTACTTTTTTTTGGATATTAGAATATATTTTGCCACTCTTTAAATTGTCTTATCATAAAGGCAAACATGCTGGGGTAAATATTTTCTTTACGATTACCACCATTTTAGTCAACTTTCCATTGGCTTTTTTACTTTTATACACCAGTGATTGGACGGCAAAAAATTCGTTTGGATTGCTTTATTGGTTGCCTGAAATGCCGCTTTGGATGGCCGTATTTGTAGGGGTATTGTTCCTAGATTTAATTGGGGCTTGGCTGGCTCATTTTGTAGAACATAAGGTACGTGTATTGTGGGGCTTTCACCTAGTGCACCATACGGATATGGAAGTAGACACCACCTCTGCTAATAGGCACCACCCTTTAGAGAGCGTAGTACGATTTTTATTTACCTGTTTAGCAGTTTTTGTAGTGGGTGCCCCTGTGGCCTACATTATGTTGTATCAAGGTTTATCTGTAGTTTTTTCTCAGTTTAATCACGCCAATATAAAACTGCCCGCTAAAGCAGACGCCCTCTTGAGTTGGGTCATTGTATCTCCAAATATGCATAAAATACACCACCATTATCAACTGCCGTACACAGACAGCAATTACGGAAACATATTTTCTATTTGGGACAGACTTTTTGGTACTTTTTCTACCATGCCTGTAGATCAGATTGTTTACGGGGTAGATACTTATCCAGATCCAGCAGCCAATAAGTCACTCAAAGAACTTCTCAAGATTCCTTTTAACGCTTATAGAAAGTCTGAGATTCCTGGAGAGTAGTATCCTTTATTTAAGGTCCTATCCATTTTATATTCCAGGGACTGGATTTCAAAAAAGTCTTTTTAATACCTGAGGTATTTGGTCCTTATTGTTTTGAAGGTGTCCAAGTCTTTTTGCCAGCTTTTTCTGATCTCAGCTACACTGAGTCCTGCTTCTATTTGTTTTTGAAGTCTATCATTTCCAGCGTGTTTGGTGAATCCTGAAGTGAGGAAAAACTGCGCTTTTTTACTGCTATTCGTGTATGCTTTCACCAGCCAATTGAGATCTACTGAATTAGGAGGGTTTATCTCAGCTAAGTCTTCTCCAAAGCAAATTTCGCCACTGTGTTTTGGGTATTTTGCCCCAAAATTGGGTTCAGGGGTATAGCTAAAAGACATTTTATTAGATAGCTCTGGTGCGCCGTAGCGGGTGAATTGCGCTTCTGTTCCCCTTCCTGCATTGATGGTGGTTCCTTCGAATAATCCTAAACTCGGATAGAGTGCAATGGACTGGTCGTTGGGTAAATTTGGGGAAGGTCTAATAGGGAGTGAGTAGGAGACGTCTCTATTGTAATTTTTTAGACCTACTACCGAAAGTGCTGGATGTTTGTCTGTTCCGAGCCATCCTTCTTCTGTGTTTACCATACTAGCGTATTCCCCAATGGTCATTCCATAAACGAGCGGTATAGGGGTCATTCCCAGAAAACTTTGGTGGGCTTTTTCCATCGTTGGTCCGTCTACATAATGTCCATTTGGATTGGGTCTGTCTAGTACAAAGAGAGGAATACCTGCTTCACCACAGGCCTGCATAACGAGTTGAAGGGTCGCAATATAGGTGTAAAATCTAACCCCAACATCTTGAATATCAAACAAGACTAGGTCTATATTTTGGAGGCTTTCAGGACTCGGCTTTCTTTGATTGCCATAAAGAGACATTATGGGTATACCTGTAGTGGTATCTACACCATCTGCCACCTTTTCTCCAGCATCTATATTTCCTCTAAAGCCGTGTTCTGGAGAGAATACCTTGACTATATTCACCCCTAATGTCAATAAAGAGTCTACTATATGTGTGTGGCCTTGTGAATGCCCACTGTTTTTGAATATCACAGAAGTGGGATTAGCCACAACAGCTATATTTTTTCCTTTGAGATAGGGCAAATAAGTCTCTGTCCTGTTGGCGCCAACAATTAAAGGTAATTGCGATTGGCTGCTGCATTGTATAAAAGGTACTGAAAGGACGAATAGAAGTATAAATAAAGTGGTATTTTTGGGTGTATTAAAAGTCTTATTCATTTGAATATATCGCTGTTTATAGCCAAGAGGCTTGTTTTGGGAGGTCATGGTAAAAGCCATATTTCTGCTCCTATTATCAAAATTGCTATTGCGGCTATTGCAATTGGTATGGTGATGATGCTTATATCTGTAGCCACTGGACTTGGATTGAATTATAAAATTAGGGAAAAAGTAGCTGCTTTTAATGGAGACCTACAAATAATTAGCTACGAAACAAATACTGCCCATATTTCGGGATCACCTATTTCAAAAAAGCAATCCTTTTATCCTGAATTTAAGTCTGTTCCTGGAATTACCCATATTCAAGGAATCATTACAACCCCCGGTATTATTAGGACAGAAGAGACTTTTGAAGGTATTGTCGCTAAAGGGGTTTCTACGGACTACAATTGGACTGCTTTTAAAGATTTTTTAATCAGTGGTCGTTTGCCAAATTACGGAGACGTACTAAATAATGAAGTGCTTATTTCTGATTTAGTAGCCCAAAAGTTAGCCCTTAAGACAGGAGACACTTTTAGAACTTTCTTTATAAAAAACGATCAAAAAAGCAGTGTCCCAAGTCAGCGAATTTTTAAAATAGCGGGGATTTACGACTCTGGTTTTGAGGCTTTTGACAGCAGTTACATTTTTGTAGATTTGAGGCATTTACAAAGAATTTCAGGCTGGGAAGCAGACCAAATAAGTGCTTTTGAAGTATTTGTATCGGATTTTGACCAAATAGACCAAAAAACAGCAGAAGTCTATGCAGCCACCCAATCAGATTTAGATGTGCGCTCGGTAAAAGAACGCTATTACAATATTTTTGAATGGATTTCTCTTTTCGATTTTAACATGATTCTCATCATTGGGATAATGATATTGGTTGGAGGAATTAATATGGTTACGGCACTTTTAGTCCTCATTCTTGAGCGCACTCCTATGATTGGTATTCTCAAGGCTTTGGGAGCTGCAGATTGGACGGTAAGAAAAGTATTTCTGTATCAGGCCATTTACTTAATTGGCTTTGGGTTGTTGGTTGGTAATACTATAGGCTTAGCAATTATTTATCTGCAAGACCGCTTTAAGTGGCTTCAGTTTCCGAACCCTAAAGAATATTACATTAGAGAAATTCCAGTATTTATGGATGTATCTATTGTTTTGGGTTTAAATGCGCTGGTACTCTTACTTTGTTCCTTAATGCTATTACTTCCTTCTGTCATTGTGTCTAAGGTTTCTGTGGTTAAAGCATTAAAATTTGACTAAACACTTTAAAAGCTTTGTACTAATTTTAGTAAATTGAACTTCTAAATAACAAATGAACCACCATGAGTAAACCATTCTTAGTCTCACTGCTACTTGTAAGTTTTATTTTTCACTCCCTAAACGCCCAAATACTTAACAAAATAGAGGAGCAGCTTATCGCTTCGGTATCTGCAAACAATTCAGAGGCTATTTTATTTTTAGAAAAGGTCGTTAATATCAATAGTGGCACATTAAATCTCAAAGGGGTAAAAGAGGTAGGGTCTGTTTTTAGTAGTGCTTTTGAATCTATTGGAATGGAACCTAGGTGGATTTTTATGCCTGACTCCTTAAATAGGGCTGGGCATTTATTTGCAGAAACACCTGCAGTTAGAAAGCCAAAAGGGAAAAAGTTACTTCTCATTGGTCATCTAGACACCGTATTTGAAGAAAACAGTCCTTTTCAAAACTTTGAGAGAATCAATGATAGTATTGCCTTTGCGCCAGGGGGGAATGACATGAAAGGGGGAAACGTTATTATTCTCTATGCTTTGAAAGCCCTGAATGAGCAAGGATTACTTAAAAACACTCAGGTAATTGTAGCCTTTACCGGAGATGAGGAGAGTTCAGGGAAGCCGCTTTCTATCAGTAGAAAGGATCTCATTGACGCAGCTAAAAAATCAGATATTGCCCTAGGTTTTGAAACATCTACAGGATTTAATTACGCCACAGTGGCTAGAAGAGGTGCTTCTGGATGGAAAGTTACCACCACTGGAAAAAGGGCCCATTCCTCGGGTGTTTTCAGTGAACGCACTGGAGCTGGTGCCATTTTTGAAATGGGCAGAATTTTAAATGATTTTTACCAACAGGTTAAAGGCCCAGACTTACTGACTTTTAACCCAGGAATGATGGTAGGGGGAACCTTTACCAGTATTGACCCACTTACAGGAAACGCTACCGCTTTTGGAAAAAGTAATGTAGTGGCACAGACGGCTACTGTTCAAGGAGGGTTGAGGTTTATTACCGAAGCTCAAAAAGACAACGCTAGAAATAAAATGAGGGAAGTGATTACTAGAAACCTCCCACAAACTACTGCGGAAATATCTTTCACTGACAGTTATCCGGCCATGCCACCCACACCGCAGAATATTGCACTTTTAGCCCAGTTAAACCAAGTAAGCTTAGACCTAAATCAAGGAGCCGTTTTGGCTTATGATCCTGGAAAAAGAGGGGCAGCAGACACCTCATTCGTGGCTAATTATGTAGCCTGTTTAGACGGCTTAGGCACTATGGGAACTGGCGCACATACCCCTCAGGAAACGGTGAACTTAAAAACTATAGAGGCACTGACACAAAGAACAGCTGTCTTAATTTACAGACTTTTACATCCATAATTTTATGTTTAAAGAAGCACTAGAACAACATTACGGTTTTCTTTTTGAGCCACCATTAATGAAAGAAATTCTTGCATTTGGGAGTTTGAAGAAAGTAGCCCCAGGACAGCAGCTTATTGAAATAGGCGAGATTATTAGCCACATGCCTTTATTGCTTTCAGGCGCCATTAAAATCATGAGAGAAGACGATCAAGGAGATGAGCTGCTCCTCTATTTTATTGAGAAAGGAGACACCTGCGCTATGAGTTTTTCTTGTTGTATGGGTGGAACTAAGAGTGACATTAGAGCTGTAGCAGAAACAGATGCGGAGATTATTATGGTTCCAGTAGCTCAAATGGAGCAATGGATGTCTAAATATAAGACCTGGCAACAATTTGTATTGGACAGCTATCAGGCAAGAATGAAGGAATTATTGCATACGGTAGATACTTTGGCATTTCTTAGAATGGACGATCGTCTTTTAAAACACCTTCAAGATAAAGCTAAAGTCACAGGAGATGATCATATTCATGCTACCCACCAGGAAATAGCTTATGACTTGCACACCTCTAGGGTAGTGATTTCAAGACTTTTGAAAAAGTTAGAAAATGAAGGTAAGATTTCCATGCACAGAAATGACATTACCGTGATTGATTTATAAAACACCTTTGGTAACAGATGTTACAAAGCATACTGAATTTATTGAATACTTTTGACAATAACAAAACATAAAAGGCATGAAAATAGAACAAATTTATACCGGATGCTTGGCGCAAGGCGCTTATTATATAGAGTCTAATGGCGAAGTAGCCATTATAGATCCCCTTAGAGAAGTAGGGCCTTATATTGAAAAAGCCAAAGCCAATAATGCAAAGATTAAATATATTTTTGAGACCCATTTTCATGCAGATTTTGTGAGTGGGCATGTAACTTTGGCTAAAGAAACTGGCGCCACCATTGTTTATGGACCGCTGGCCAATCCTACTTTTGAAGCACTTATTGCTAAAGATGGTCAGGAATTTAAACTAGGAGACCTTACTTTTGTGACTTTGCACACACCAGGTCACACTATGGAGAGCACCACCTTTTTACTAAGGGATGCCCAGGGGAAAGACCATGCAATTTTTTCTGGAGACACCCTTTTTTTAGGAGATGTAGGGCGTCCAGATTTGGCACAAAAAGCGGCCAACATGACCCAAGAAGATTTGGCTGGGACACTATTCGACAGCCTTAGGACTAAAATCATGCCTTTGGCAGATAGTATTACCGTATATCCAGCACATGGAGCGGGATCTGCTTGCGGTAAAAACATGATGAAGGAGACAGTAGACAGTCTAGGAAACCAAAAGAAAATGAACTATGCCCTTCGGACCGACATGACTAAAGAAGAATTCATCAAAGAAGTTACTGACGGCTTAATGCCACCCCCAAAATACTTTCCTTTAAACGTTAAAATGAACAAGGAAGGCTATGAAGATTTTGACAAAGTACTAGAGCGTGGCATAAAACCACTATCTCCAGAGGCTTTCGAGGCAGCCGCAAACGAAACAGAAGCCATTGTTTTAGATGTGCGCCACCAATCAGATTTTGTAAAAGGATTTGTGCCAAGATCCATTTTTATAGGATTAGATGGCTCTTTTGCCCCATGGGTAGGTGCCCTAATTGCAGACGTTAAGCAACCCATTTTACTTGTAACTCCAAAGGGTAGAGAAGAAGAAGCCATTACCAGACTCTCCAGAGTTGGTTTTGACCATGCCATTGGTTATTTAGAAGGCGGTTTTGACGCTTGGAAAGCGAGTGGTAAGGAGGTAGATCAAATTCACTCCATCTCAGCAGCAGAAGCCATTGAAAGAGTAGAGAAAAACAACCAAGATGTATTTGACGTAAGAAATACGCCAGAATACCTTTCTGAACACTTATTGTCAGCAGAAACAGCTCCTTTAGAGGCATTAAATGACCACTTATCATCCTTCCCCTCAGAAGGCGACTTCTTGGTGCATTGTGCAGGAGGGTACCGCTCTGTGATAGCCTCTTCCATTTTAAAAAGCAGGGGTATTCACAATTTAATAGACGTAGCTGGAGGGTTTAAGAGCCTTCAGGAGTCTGGGGCTAAGACTTCAGATTACGTCTGTCCTTCTACCCTGTAAAAGTTTATGAGCCTTCTCTATGAGAAGGCTGATAATTATCATATTTCCATCTAAGTCCATCCCATATCTTAGTGCTTTAAAACACAAGGAAATGAGATCACTTATATTACCATTAGTAGATTGGAGTAACGGTTTTGTTATGATAGGGGTATTTGCCGCTGTCTGTATTGTATTAATACTTGTCTTATTGGGCTTTATTTTTGGGCAAAAGAAATAAATTATTTTTAGACCTTATTTTTGCTTTCCCACTTTTTCAGTTGTCCTTCTACTTGAAAGATCATTAAAGCGACACCTATTAATAAGATTAAAAGTCCCAATCCAGTAGCTATTTCCGGTGCAATATCCATAAAGTAACCAGGGAGGCAAAGCAATAAAAAATACCCTCCGTACTTCATCATTACTTTGGCACTGTACACTTGGGCATAATCCCATATTTTTTGATTTTTCATGGATCTAGGTGTTCTGTATCCATAAAGGCCATTGATCTCCTTTGGTGGATTTTTGCTCATGAAATATCCCATGACAATAAAAATTACGCCACAACTTCCAAGGGTAATAAATAAAGGATTGAATAGCACTTCCATAGTATTAAAAATAACAAAAATAAAAAAATCCATTGTTAAGTTATTGATATTGACAGTTACTTTAAGGTTAATGTTTAACGATTAAAAATAATTTAAGGCTTTTAGATAAACAAATAGCCTATCATTACACACTTTAATTTTATTATAAAAAATTATCATGAACAATAAACTCATTAAACTACTACCCTTGTTTCTTTTTTCATGCTTACTAACTAATGCGCAAGAGCCAGATAAAAAGGATTACCCTTTAAAAGCAGATGTAGAAACCATTGATGGTATCATTAAAGCATATTATGAAATTATGTCTGGTCCTGCTGGTGAACTAATAAACTTCAAAAGAGATAAATCTTTACATTATAAAAATGCTTTGATACTATTTTCTTCTAGTTATGACAAAAAAATCTATAATGATATAGAGAATGTATATGATCTTCACGAAAATTCAGCAAAAACTAAATCAGGAATTTGGGAGTATGAAATTGAAAGAGATACTCACCAATTTGGCAACATCGCAAACGTTTGGAGCACTTTTGGAATAAAAGAAAAAGCCGATGGAACATTTCTAGAAAAAGGCATAAGTAGTATTCAATTATATCACGATGGGAACAGATGGTGGATTCTTTCTTGGTTGTCACAAAGTGAAAAGATAGCCCCTTAATAGAAGCCTCTTCAGATATATATTCAAAATCCGAACTTTGGCAAGATAAAACCTTTTTAAAATGCTAATCATTAGATCTGTCAAGAAGTTTTAATGGACTTACATTCCACCACCAAGAGCCAGGAAAAGGAAAATAAGTCCGAAAGGTGTTACGATAATTAATCCTAAAGATTTTAAAAATGAGAATTTTTTAACTTTAACATCATAAATTTCTTCTTTAGTAATTGTTTGTAGTCCAACTTTAGTTTCTAAAACAATTAATTTTTCATTTTTAGAAATTAACTTCCCCTTAATATTTTCTTTATCTAGCTTAAAGACCTTGAACTTTTGTTTTTTTTCGTTTTCTATGTTATTGTAATCTATTGATTTGTAACCAGAACAACTTTGAAATAAAATAGAAAATAATAATAATAAGAATAGCTTTTTCATACGGTTATTTTAATTTAAAAAAGAAAAAAAGTTTGTGAATTAGAGGAAAGTGGTGCACTTGTTATATGAAAAAGATAAAAGTTAATATTATTATGCCTAAAATTGATAAAGAATTAAATGCTAAAATTATAAATTTTGTGAAGTTCATTCTGTGAAGCTAGGTTATATAAACTCCTTAGAATAAATAATATGAATATGTTGTGTTTAATCAACCAAAGGTGTTCAATATGAAAAATACATTTACACTTATCTTCTTTATTAGTTGCTTTTTAATCTCCGCTAAATCATTAGCACAAGTAGACGAAAAAGATGCCAAATACACCTATAAAACAGGTGATTTTAATGGCATAGGGAAATGGTATATGGGCAGAGAAATTGCCTATGTAATGGGATTTCAAGGAATTGATTGGCTGGAGAGATCAGAAAGAGAAAAAGAAGAAGATGTTTCTACATTGATAAAAAACATGAAGATTAAATCTGTTGATCATATTGCAGATATAGGTGCAGGTTCTGGATATCATGCCTTTAAGCTGGCATCATTGGCTGAAAATGGTTTAATTTATGCTGTAGATATTCAATCTGAAATGTTGCATGAAATTGAATTAAAAAAGAAGTCAAATAGGATCTTGAATATTGAGACAATTCTTGGATCTGAGAAAGGCATCCATTTGCCTAAGCACTCGCTAGATAAAGTTTTATTAGTAGATGTATATCATGAGTTCAGTTATCCTTTAGAAATGATTGAATCTATAAAAAATGCTTTAAAGCCTAATGGATTACTTTTTTTAATAGAGTACCGAGGTGAAGATTCAAATGTCCCCATTAAAAAAATTCATAAAATGACAGAAAAACAATCTGTTCTAGAAATGAATGCAGCTGGATTTAAATTAAAAGAAAACATTGATAATCTTCCTTGGCAGCATTGTATGATTTTTGAGAAGAATTAATATAAATAAGATTAGATCAAATTTAAATTCCTCTTTGAAACAAAAGAACTATTTTCCTAAATCTATGAAAAACAGTTTGGTTTAGTAATGCTTTTCAAGTTTTATTTTAAAATTTATTTTACCGTACAAATACTGTACAATATCAAATAAAAAAGCCCACAAACACTGAGTTTATAGGCTTTTAAAGTGGAGCCGGAGGGAGTCGAACCCTCGTCCAAACAAGCAATTACAATGCTTTCTTCATGCTTAGTTTTCGATTGATTTTCGTGAGGTGCCTGACCGAAAACCGCCCAACACAACCTTAGCTTCTTTATTTTTAAGAGATTACCGAAGCCTTAATCTCTCTATGTTGCTTTTGATGGTGTTCCGGATTGAGACGCCAACAACAAGGGCTTCTCAGGAACATCTGGCCTCCCTACCTTGTAAGGACGTGGCTAAATCCTACTATAATTCGGATTAAGCAGCTAGAGCGTAGTTATTCTCGCCTATTAAAAGTGTGAAAAATGAGATTTACGAGCTGTAATTCAGCGCTCGGCATGCTTACATCCCAATTGGCCTCGCTGTCAAAACCGGTCGGCCCCGCAGGAACCGGCAAAGTTAGTAAAAAGTTTGCCAAGCCAGCGAAATCCTCTTAAATTAGAGGAATAAAATAAAGCCTATGACTTCTTTTGGTATTATCAAAGAGCGAAAAAATCCACCGGACAAAAGAGTTGTACTTACGCCTGAATTTTGTCAAGTCATTAAGGATGAGTATTCTAATGCACAAATAATTGTAGAGCCCTCGGATATAAGGGTTTTTAAAGACCATGAATATCAAGAAAAAGGACTGCTTGTTTCCGCTTCAATGGAAGACTGTGAAGTGCTTTTAGGGGTTAAAGAAGTTCCTATTGAGGCGCTTATTGCGAATAAAAAATACTTTTTCTTTTCTCATACGATTAAAAAGCAAGCTTATAACAGGGATTTATTAAGGGCGGTGCTGGAAAAAAACATCAGTCTTTTTGACCATGAGGTCATTACGTCGGCCGAAGGCCAAAGACTCGTTGCTTTTGGAAGGTATGCCGGATTGGTAGGTGCTTACAATGGACTAAGAGCCTATGGTTTAAAGCATGAATTGTTTGAATTGCCTAAAGCCAGTGATTTAAGGAATCTAGAGGCACTTATAACTGCTATTAAGTCGGTTACACTCCCTCCAATTAAGGTAGTACTTACAGGAGTAGGAAGGGTTGGCAGTGGTGCTGCTGAATTATTAGATGCTGCAGGGGTATTGAAAGTGTGCCCGAATCATTTTATGGGAAGGCATTTTACAGGCCCTGTTTATACGCAGATAGATGTTTTAGAATACAACAAACGAAGTGACGGACTTGTTGGCGACAAAAAGGATTTTTTTGACAATCCAGAAGCTTATGTCTCGAACTTTTTACCCTACACCGAAGAAGCAGATGTTTTTATTGCAGGACATTTTTACGGTCAAGGAGCTCCGGCATTTTTTAAATTCAAAGACATTCAGGGTCCTCATTTTAAAGTGTCTGTAATAGCAGATGTGAGCTGCGATATTGGTCACCCAATTCCAACAACCCTTAGGGCGAGTACCATTGCAGATCCAATTTATGGCATAGATAGAGAGACAGGTAAAGAAATAGATTTTATGCACCCAAATGCCATAGCTGTTATGGCAGTAGACAACCTTCCTTGTGAATTGCCAAGAGATGCCTCTGAGGGTTTTGGCGCTGCTTTTTTAACCCATGTAATTCCTGCATTTTTTAATGGAGATAAAGACGGTGTTTTAGCAAGGGCTCAAATGACCAAAAACGGAAAGCTCACAGATCGCTACAGCTATCTAGCGTCTTATGTCAATGGGAAATAGACCTACTTAAGGCCCTGAACGGTTTTTCTGATAGCCACTAAATTGGTCAGTAGTCTTTCTAGGTGGTCTAAATGAAGCATGTTCGCTCCGTCGCTTTTGGCGTTAGAGGGGTCAAAATGGGTTTCAATAAATATGCCGTCGGCTCCAGTGGCAATTCCGGCCCTAGCGATAGTTTCAATCATGTCTGGTCTGCCGCCAGTCACGCCAGAAGTCTGATTGGGTTGTTGTAAAGAGTGGGTTACATCTAATACAACAGGTGCGTAGGCTTTCATTGTGGGTATTCCCCTAAAGTCTACCACCATATCTTGGTAGCCAAACATGGTACCCCTGTCGGTAATGGCTACTTGATTATTTCCACTGTCCAATACTTTTTGAACGGCGTGTTTCATGCTCTCAGGGCTCATGAACTGCCCCTTTTTAAGGTTCACTACTTTTCCTGTTTTAGCAGCTGCCACCACCAAGTCTGTTTGTCTTACTAAAAAAGCAGGTATCTGTAATACGTCTACGTATTGTGCGGCTAAAGCGGCATCTGATATTTCATGAATGTCTGTAACTGTGGGTACGCCAAAGGTCTGAGATACTTTTTGTAAAATTTTTAAGGCCTTTTCATCTCCAATACCGGTAAAAGAATCTACCCTAGAGCGGTTGGCTTTTTTAAAACTTCCTTTAAAGATATAAGGAATCTCTAAAGCGTCTGTTATACGAACAATTTTCTCTGCAATTCTAAGCGCCATGTCTTCTCCTTCAATGGCACAAGGACCAGATAAAAGAAAGAAATTATCACTTTTAGTGTGCTTAATCTGTGGAATTAATTCTAATTGCATAAGGACTGTTTTAAAGGGCAAAGATATCCCTTTTTTATCTATTTATACCCAAGGGTTTCTTTCACTCAGGCAAACTAATCCCCAACGAACAGGCTTAAAACAATAAAAAAGCAAATTAATTACCCACCTGATTAAAAATAGGAGTATCTTTGCGCGCGCTTAGCGGAGCTAAGTAATCTATAAATAAGCACTTTATGTCTAATACAAAGAACATTGCCATTATTGCCCACGTAGACCACGGTAAAACTACCTTGGTAGACAAAATCATGTACCACTGTCAGTTATTTCGTGAAAACCAACAAACGGGAGACCTCATTCTAGACAACAACGATTTAGAAAGAGAACGCGGAATTACCATTGTTTCTAAAAACGTTTCAGTTCAATACAAAGGAACTAAGATTAATATTATTGACACTCCAGGTCACGCAGATTTTGGTGGTGAAGTAGAACGTGTTTTAAACATGGCAGATGGTGTGTTGTTATTGGTAGATGCCTTTGAGGGACCAATGCCTCAAACTAGATTTGTATTACAGAAAGCCATTAACTTGGGATTAAAACCTTGTGTGGTGATCAATAAAGTAGACAAAGAAAACTGTACACCAGAAGAGGTACACGAAAAAGTCTTTGACCTCATGTATGAATTGGGTGCAGAAGAGTGGCAGTTAGATTTTCCAACTGTTTACGGTTCAGCTAAGAACAATTGGATGAGCGACGACCCTAAAAATATTACAGAAAATATAGAGCCCCTTTTAGATATGGTTATTGAGCATATTCCAACCTTTGAAGTGAAGGAAGGAAATACGCAAATGTTAATTACCTCTTTAGATTTTTCTTCATTTACGGGAAGAATCGCGATTGGTCGTTTACAGAGAGGGACTTTAAAAGAAGGCCAGCCCATTTCTTTGGTTAAAAGAGATGGAAGTATTGTAAAATCAAGAATTAAGGAATTGTATACTTTTGAAGGTTTGGGCCGTTTAAAAGTACCAGAGGTAATAGCTGGAGATATTTGTGCCCTAGTAGGTATTGAAGGATTTGAGATAGGAGATACTGTGGCAGATTTCGAGGCACCAGAAAAATTGGAGTCTATTGCCATAGATGAACCCACTATGAGTATGTTGTTTACCATTAACGACAGCCCATTCTTTGGAAAAGATGGAAAGTTTGTAACGTCTAGACACATCAAAGAGCGTTTGACCAGAGAGCTAGAGAAGAATTTAGCCCTAAGGGTAAACGAAACAGATTCAGCAGACAAGTTTTTGGTTTTTGGACGTGGGGTATTGCACCTTTCTGTACTTATTGAAACCATGAGAAGAGAAGGCTACGAGCTTCAGATTGGTCAGCCTCAAGTAATTATCAAAGAAATTGATGGGGTTAAATGTGAGCCTATTGAGTTCTTGACTATTGACTTACCAGAATCAGTTTCTGGAAGGGCAGTAGAGATGGTTTCAATGAGAAAAGGAGAAATGACTTCTATGGAAGCCAAGGGAGAGAGAATGGTATGTGAGTTTTTAATCCCTTCTAGAGGTATTATTGGACTTAGAAACCAATTATTAACGGCTACTGCAGGTGAGGCTATTATGGCGCACAGGTTTTTAGAGTATCAGCCTATGAAAGGCGACATTCCAATGAGACAAAACGGATCACTAGTTTCTATGGAATTAGGAAAAGCCATCCCTTACTCAATAGATAAACTTCAGGATAGAGGTAAGTTTTTCGTAGATCCAGGAGAAGATATTTATGAAGGCCAAGTGATTGGTGAGAACTCTCGTGGAGACGACATGGCGGTTAACGTAACCAAAACAAAGAAGCTCTCTAACGTACGTTCTTCTGGAGCAGACGACAAGGCTAAGATTGTACCTGCTATTAAATTCTCTTTAGAAGAGGCTTTAGAATACATCCAAAAAGATGAATACGTAGAGGTAACACCAAAGTTCTTAAGGTTGAGAAAAATACACCTTACAGAAGTAGATAGAAAGAGAAATAAAATTGCCTAATCGCAATTTAAATGTATAGAAAAGGCCCGCTTTTAGCGGGCCTTTTTATTTTTAAAATAGTGACATGACTATTTCTGTACCGCGCCCATAGCCGCACCAATAATCCCCGCCTGATTTAAAAATTCAGCAGGTAAAATAGGGGTTTCAATAGAGATGTGTTCAGAAAATCGTTCCCAATCCTTGGAAGTTCCGCCCCCAACAATAATGAGGTCTGGTGCGCATATAATCTCTACGTATTCTAGAAAAGTATTGAATCGCTTGGCCCATCTTTTAAAGGAGAGCATTTCTTTTTCTTTGGCTGCCGCCGATGCCCACAACTCAATCTTATCGTAACTTTTATAAGGAATCTGTCCCAACTCAAAATTGGGAATGAGCTTCCCGTCTAGAAAAGCGCCACTGCCAAGTCCCGTTCCAATGGTGACCATCATGACCAGTCCTTTTTTGTCTTTACCGGCTCCAAAAGCCATTTCTGCAGTGGCTGCAGCGTCTGCATCATTGTTTACAAATACCTTAGCGCCTGTATGTCTTTCAAAAAGACCAATGACATTAACGCCTACCCATGATTTGTGAAGGTTTCCTTTGCTCTTGCAAACGCCTTTTTTTACAATACTGGGAAAACCCACGCCAATGGGTCCTGAATAATCGAAGTGTTTGGCAATTTGTGCTACTACCTCTGCCATTTCTTCTGGCTTTCTGGAGCTAGGTGTAGGGATTCTAAACCGATCTGTAAGCATGGCCCCAGTTTGTGTATTGACCAATGCGCCTTTAATTCCCGAACCTCCAATGTCTATTCCTAGTACTTCCATGTATGCGTAGTGCTTTAGCAAAACAAAGAAACAAAAAAAATATCACAGCGCTTTTTGAACCACCTCAAAGATTTTGCTGTCTTCGCATTTTAGGGTTTTGAAGGGGAATTTTAAAAGCAGGGCATAGTCATGGGTGACCATTAAAATGGTTTTGCCATTTTGGTGAATCTCTGTGAGGACTTTCATGACCTCTGCACTTGTTTGAGGGTCTAGATTTCCAGTAGGTTCATCTGCTAAGATCAATTCAGGGTCATTGAGTAGCGCCCTGGCAATGGCAATTCGCTGTTGCTCCCCGCCGGAGAGTTCGTGGGGGTATTTAAAGCCTTTGGTTTTCATGCCTACTTTATCCAATACATCATTGGCTTTTTCTTCCATCCTTAAAGTGTCTGTCCAGCCGGTAGCTTTGAGTACAAAGAGCAGGTTGTTTAAAACAGATCTGTCTGGAAGGAGTTTAAAGTCTTGGAATACAATGCCTATTTTACGCCTTAGAAAAGGAATATCGGCCTCTTTGAGGCCAACCAAATTAATGCCTACAATATGGCCAGAGCCCTGCTTTAGAGGAATTTCTCCGTAAAGCGTTTTCATTAGGCTGCTCTTTCCGCTTCCTGTTTTTCCAATCAGGTAAGTGAAAGTCCCTTTTTCTAGGCGAAGGGAAACATCCTGAAGGACCATATTTTGATCCTGAAAAATTGTCGCGTTTTGAATGTCTAAAATTGGCGTGGGCATCTGTTAAAATTGTGGATATAAATGTACTAAGTTCTTTTGTAACCCGCTCTAGGTTTTTTAATTTTCCGTTCCTTTATACTTTAATTAAAAATGAAGCGTTTAGATTGTGAGTTCCCTTTTTAATAGTGTTATGTCCATGAGATTGTCTCTTTTTAGTCGTTGTTTATTAGTGCTGTTATTAGCACCTATCTCCCTTTTAGCACAAGTTCATTTAGGAGATTCTCATGCCCAACAACAGTTGAATGTGGCCAAACAATGGCTTCAAGGCAAACGCTATTCTGTGGTGGCAGCGATAGTGGTTGATTTAAAAGACCATCCAGATAAAGTGGTGGCCCAAAAAGCGGCAGAAATAGAGGTGTTGGCTGCCATTGGCATGGAAGATTCTAAAGCCATATCTCTCGCCTCAGATTTTGTAAAAAACTACCCGAATGCCTTAGGGGCCAATCAGATTTATTTTAAAGCAGGGGGGTCTTTTTTTAAGGTAGGCCAATATTCAAAAGCATTGCCTTGGTTTCAAAAAGTCACTATTGGAGGTCTTTCCACAAAGGAACAACAGGATTATTATTTTTATTATGGCTATTGTAAATTCGCGAGTAAAGACTACAAAGCCGCTGAAGATCTGTTTAGTAAAATATTAGTTAGCAGCGATTATGCAAAAGCAGTTGTTTATTACAAAGCCTATATGGCCTATGCTTCTGGAGATTATAAAATTGCTAAGGATTTGTTTCAAAGTGATTTTTCAGGTTTAAAAACAGACAGGCTTCCTTATTTTATGGCCGACATTTATTTTAGAGAAGGCAACTATCAGTCTGCCATTCAGTCTGCAATAGGCTACTTGCCCAAGGCCAATAGATCGGAAGTCTCCCAGTTGAGTAAGGTATTAGGAGAGGCGTATTTTAGCCTTCAGCAGTATGAAAAAGCCATCCCGTATTTACTAGATTATAGGGGGAATAGAAGGGTTTGGCGTGCAGAGGATTACTATCAATTAGGGTATTGTTATTATATAACGGGCCAATCAAAAGAAGCCATTGCCCAGCTCAATAAGATTCTCAGCCAAGAAACAGATTTGGTTCAGAACGCTTATTATTTGTTGGCTGCAGCTTATTTAAAAGAAGGCCAAAAATCGCAGGCACTCAATGCATTTAAGCGAGCGGCAGACCTTAATTTTAACATAGAAATTCAAAAAGAAGCCCGCTATAATTATGCCCAACTCAGCTATGAAATTGGGAACCCTTATGCATCCCTTCAGGAAGTTTTTGACCAATTTATCAGGGCTTATCCCAAAGATTCAAGAACAGCATCACTAGAGGAATTACTTCTGGAGGCCAGTTTGTCAGAGGGGGACTTCAAGGGCGCTTTGGCGCTTTTGGCCCAACGGAATCCAAACGATATAAAGGCCAGACAACAGATAGGCTTACAGGCAGGACTCATGGCCATTGACCAAAAGCAAATGACTTTGGCTCAAGGCTATTTTGAGGCACTTATTGCCCTAGACACCTATTCAGAAGCAGCGGTAGAAGCGCTTTTTTGGCAGTCCGAACTAGCCCTAAGAACCTATGCGTATTCTAATGCATTTGACTATTTAGCAGCCATAAAAAATGAATCGCTATTGCCGGATCGATTGCGCTTATTACTCCCCTACCAAAAGGGATATGCTTTTTTTAAAACAAAAGAATTTACAAAGGCCATTACTGCTTTTAAGCAATTTTTAAGCCAGACTCAGTCAATGACTGAATTGGAGACAGAGCGTAACCAAGCAGCCCTGAGAATAGCAGACGCCTATTACAGCAGTGGCCAATTTTCAAAAGCCATTTCTAATTATGTATCCGTAGCGCGGGAGCAGCCCCAAGCAGTCCCTTATGCTTTATTCAACGAGGCTATGGCACAAGGATTAAATGGAAACACAGCAAAAAAAATAGCCTTATTGGTATCCTTTTCTACCCGTTTTCCAGGGCACAGTTATCTGCCAAAAGTCTATTTAGAATTGGGACTTAGTGAAGCAGCACAAGAAAGAAACTCAGAGGCAATCACTTATTTTGACCTTCTTATAAAGGAATTTCCCAATAGTGACCTACTGCCTCAGGCCATGCTTAGAAAAGGATTGTTACAGTTTAATTTATCACAAGCAGACGCGTCTTTAAAAACACTCCAAGACTTGGTGAATCGTTTTCCAAAATCGGCTTCTTTTTCTCAAGCTGTTTCTGCAGCCAAACGAATTTATATTGATCAGGGGCGTTTAAGTGATTACAGAAAATGGGTGGGCCAGTTTAATTTGCCCCAAGAATCTGAAGCCTCTTTAGAAAAACAGACCTATGATCAATTAAACAGGACTTTGGGATCTCTGAGTCAAGCAGAACAAATCAGCAAATTCGAACAGTATTTAAAAGATTTTCCCAATGGAGCAAATGCTTTAAGTATCAGTTATAATTTAGCGCTTTTATATACCGAGACAGCTCAAGATAGCAAAGCATTTCCGCTTTATGATATTGTTGCCAAGGCACAGTCTATACACGCAGAAGCAGCTTTAGTGGCTTATATAAAACTGCAATTAGAAAACGGCTTAGGGGAAAATCCAGAAACCCCTTTAAAACAATTGTTGTCTAGGTCACAAGACCCAGCGAACAAGGCCTATGCCTTGTCTAATCTCATGCGTTTGAGTTATGAGGACCAATCTTTAGAAGCTGCCTTAACCTATGCCCAAGAGGTTATGGCTCTTGCTGAGGTGCCAGAAGAAATAAAGCAAGACGCACAAATTATGTTGGCTAGAGGAGCAAATAATAAAGGAGATACTCAAGCGGCCATTGCAGCTTATGAATCACTTAGAGGTTCCGCTTCAGGGGCCTTGGTGGCAGAATCTTTGTATTGGCTGGCCTACTATAAAAATGCGTCGGCAAATTATGAGGCTTCCAATGAATTGGTGCTTGAACTGGCCAGTGATTATGGGTCCTTTAAGTTGTGGTCTGCTAAAGGGCTGTTGCTTATGGGAGATAATTTTTATGCTTTAGAAGATTTATTTCAGGCTCAGTATTTGTGGCAGAATGTATTAGAAAATTTTCCACAATACCCAGAATTAATTAGGGAAGCAGAAACAAAAATAGCCCAATTAGAAGACGCCAAATTAAATGATGATACAGATGCTTAAACAGAATATATACTTTTTAGGGTTCTTTTTATTGGCTTCAAACCCTCTTTTGGCTCAGGACCAAAACATTGGCACAGAGTCTGTGACTGTGGTGAAGAACTATGCGCCAGTCATTTTAATAGGGGCTAAGCCCCTTATAGCACCAATCCTGAAACAGCTTTCTTGGGACAAAAAAAGAACCCTAGTGTACCCCATTAAAGAATTTCCTGTGGCGTCTAATTTTACCCCACAGCTTGCAGCCCCAGATGCTTTGCCCTCTGAGAAAGCGCCAAAGACATATAATACCTTAGTCCATTTAGGTTTAGGGAGTAGGAGTACGGCAGAACTTTGGGCAGACAGTCAGATAAAAAAATCTAGATACAGCCATATTGGACTGCAACTCATGCACAACAGCATGTTACAAGACCTACCTGCTGTAGATTGGGACAGCAATTTTTTTAACACCCAATTAATGGGGCGTTATCATTTTTCCAAACGTAAAAAACATTACCAGGCTGGGGCGTCGCTCCAACATATGGCCTATTCTTGGTATGGAATGCCAAGCATGCAAGGCGGAATAGCGCAGCTGTCCATAGCGGTTCCGGTATATGATTTGCAACAAAACTATTTCTCTTCTGAAATCTTTGGATCTTTTAATCAAGACAAAGGCGCGTTGGAGTCCTTGAGTATCATGGGGGGCGATTTTAGAGATGCCACCCAATCCAACGCCCAGAAAATTAATGTTCATGGGAATGGACGCTTAATGCTTGGAGATAAACCACTGTTTTGGAATGCCAGTTACAACTTTAGGGGAGGGCAGTTTAATACCCCACCCTTGTCTTCTTTTGATCAAAGCAATGGATTGGACTACCAATTCCATAAACTGGCCTTAAATCCTGTTATTGAATTGGCTGGCGCCGATGCCTTGTTTAAGCTAGGATCAAAAATAATCTACTCCAATGGGCTAAAAATTTACCCAGATATTTATGGACAATACGCCCTTTTGACAGATTTCGTTACTGCTTTTGCCAGTCTTAGCGGAGATTTTAACTTAAATGATTACGCCTCATTTGTTATGGAGAATCCCTTTGTGTCTCCTTCCCTAGAAGTGCTTCCTTCTGACCAGCGTTATGCATTTGAATTAGGTATAAAAGGAGGGGGGTCTGCTTTTTCTTACGCCTTGTCCTGGATGGAAAACAGCACAAACAACCAGGCATTGTTTGTTCAGAATCCCAAGAATTATTTAAATACATTTGAGAAACAATTTAATTATGGCAATAGTTTTGAGGTGGTCTATGATGCAATAGATACCCAGCGCTTTGGCGTTTCTATAGCAGCTGCTCCATTGCAGGGCTTAAGCCTTTCTGGACACTACCACCGTTTTAATTATACTAGCGCATCAGCCCAAGAGGCTTGGCATTTACCCAAAGAAAGCGCGAGAATTCAGTTGGAATACGACTTTTTAACCCGATTTACATTAAATGGCTCCTGGAATTATACAGGAGTGAGGACTGCCAGGTCCAGTCAGATGGTGCAATTTGTTGTTCCTGGACCATTGCCTTCTGAAGTTTTCGAATTGCCAGGATTTCACAGATTAGACGCTCAATTGTATTATCAGGCCAATGAAAGGCTGTCTGTTTTTGTCAAAGGCAGTAACCTCACAGGCAGTACCTATGCACTCTGGTCTGGTTTTGTTGCTCCCCCGAGGATTGTAATGGCAGGAGCACAGTACCGATTTGATTTATAGGTTTTCTTTTTGACCTCAGTTCCCTATCTTTAGTTGCTTTTAGCAGTGTATTTAAATTATTAAACCAAACCCCTATAAAATGACATTGTACAAATCTTTATTTTTTATTGCAATTACTGCACTAGCCGTTGGCTGTAGCCCTAAAGAGTCTGTAGACCTTTTGGTGGTGAACGCCAAAGTTTATACTGTAGATGATGCTCAAAAGACCGCTACTGCTTTTGCCGTACACCAGGGTCGTTTTGTTGCTGTAGGTGAGACAGAAACGCTCCAAAAGCAGTATAAAGCTTCAAATGTTATAGATGCCCAAGGTAAAGCCGTTACGCCCGGATTGATTGACGCCCATTGTCATTTCTACGGTTTGGGGCAAAACCAACAAGTGGTAGACTTGGTGGGGACAAAAAGTTACCAAGAAGTACTGGACAGGGTAGTGGCATTCCACGACGAGAAACCTGCAGTATTTATTAGAGGTAGGGGATGGGATCAGAATGACTGGGAAGAAAAAAAATACCCTACTAAAGATGCATTGGACGCCTTGTTTCCAGATACACCAGTTGCCTTAGAACGGGTAGACGGACATGCGTATTTAGTGAACCAGGCCGCATTGGATTTAGCTGGAATTACTATAGATACTGAGGTAGTTGGAGGGAGTATAGAAAAGGAAAACGGCACACTTATAGGGATATTGGTAGACAATCCAATGGCACTCGTAGACGCTGTTATGCCAAAGCCAACGGTACAAGATATAGTTACCGCCTTAAAAGACGCACAGCGTATTGCCTTTTCTTACGGGTTAACCACTGTAAATGACGCTGGTTTGAATAGGGATGTCATAGAAATCATAGACAGTTTACACCAAACGGGAGACCTTAAAATGAGGATTTATGCCATGGTGAGTAACAGTCCAGAAAATTTAGATTACTTCTTGCCTAAAGGTGTTATTGAGACTCCAAGACTTAGGGTGGGGAGTGTCAAAGTATATGCAGACGGAGCGCTTGGATCTAGGGGAGCTACCCTTAGGGAAGCTTATTCAGATAGAGACCACCACTTTGGTGCTATGGTCACAGGTGTTAAAGAGATTGAAGCTTTGGCCAAAAGAATTGCAGCCACTGATTATCAGATGAATACCCATGCTATTGGAGACTCTGCAAACATTGTAGTACTTCGTGCCTATGCAGAGGCACTAGTAGGAACTACTGACAAGCGGTGGAAAGTAGAACACGCTCAAATTATCAGTCCTCAAGATTTTGATTATTTTAATGGGGGGATTATCCCATCAGTACAACCCACACATGCAACCTCAGACATGTACTGGGCAGAAGACCGTCTGGGTTCAAAACGAATGGCAGGGGCTTACGCTTTTAAGACTTTGTTAGACAAGGCTGGAACAATAGCTCTTGGTACAGATTTTCCTGTAGAGCAGGTTAGCCCTTTCTTGACTTTTTTAGCAGCAACAGCCAGGCAAGATACTTCGGGTTATCCTGAGGGTGGTTTTCAGATTCAAGATGGCTTGACTAGAGAAGAAACTTTAAAAGGGATGACCTTGTGGGCGGCTTATTCGAATTTTCAAGAAGCAGAACGCGGGAGTATTTCAGTAGGTAAAATGGCAGATTTTGTCTTGTACCAGCAAGATATGATGGAAGTGCCTTTAATCGAAGTCCCTAATACGCAAGTTTACAGGACCTATGTGGGAGGAGAATTGGTGCACGAATAAATTAGCTTACTTATAGCTATAAAAAAAGGCGCTTTTAAAGCGCCTTTTTTTATTGTTAGATAGGATGCTACTGCATTGAAATGGGTAAGTGAACCCTTGTGGTGTTCCAGCCCATTGACAATTGTAGGTTGTCATTTTCCTCATGGAATACCATGCTAAAATACTCTAAAGCCTCTGAATCTTCACTGACAATGGCTTTAACCCTTAAAACGTCTGCTTTTTCGTCATAAGAGTAAGACCCCCATTGATTGAGATTGCTATTTAAAATGATGGTCCAGCTATTTTCACCAGGAATAGTAAACAATGCATAGGTACCTGCTTTCACGTTTTCACCACCAAACACTACATCTTGGTAGAAAGTAATTTCAGAGGCTTCGTTGGCACCTGTTCTCCAAACAGCGCCATTAGGTGCTAAGGTACTTAACGACCTACTTTTCAGTTGAGGTCTGTTGTAAATAACCCTCATTTTTTTGTTGGCGTCCATGTGTTTCGCAGGAAACCAGGCAATGTCCATAGGGCTTGCGTCTAATTTCCCAAAGTCTTGAGCACTTAGGTTGCTGCTCCATAGGAGACTAAAAAGGCAAAGGCTGTAAAATAAGTTTGTTTTCATAATGAGTGTTTTATTGGTGTTTACTTTTTTGTATTAAAATTTAGGATACTAAGTTCCGCATTTAAAACGAATATTGAAAGCGCAGCTTTCAAATGTAAGTTCACTAAGCTGTTATAAGCTTATTTGCTATCTATTTTATGCTAATTGATCTATTAAAGTAATAAATTGTAATTAAATAGATCTTTTTGGTTTTATAAATTAATGTTTTTGTTCATTTTTGTTGTATCATTAAATAAATAACAATTATGTGTGGTATTGTATGTGCCTTTGATTTAAAACAAACTGCTGGAGATTTAAGGCCTCAGTTGTTAGAAATGTCTAAAAAAATTCGTCACAGAGGTCCGGATTGGAGTGGTATTTATGACCATGAGAATGCGATTATGGCCCATGAACGATTGGCTATTGTAGATCCAGCTTCTGGAAAGCAGCCACTGCTCAATGCAGACGGTTCTTTGGTATTGGCAGCCAATGGAGAGATATACAACCACCGTGAGTTAAGGGCTCAATTTGAGGGCAAATACGATTTTAAAACACAGTCCGATTGTGAAGTTATTTTGGCACTCTACCAAGAAAAAGGAGTGTCTTTCCTAGATGAGTTGAATGGAATTTTTGGCTTTGCGATTTACGACGCACAAAAAGATGAATATTTTATTGCCAGGGATCATATGGGGATTATTCCATTGTATATTGGATGGGATATTCACGGCACTTTTTATGTAGCTTCTGAATTAAAAGCATTGGAAGGGGTGTGTTCTAAAATAGCATTATTCCCTCCAGGTCATTATATGCATTCCAGTGATGGTGAAATGGTTAGGTGGTACGAAAGAGAATGGATGGATTATGAGGCTGTGAAAGACAATGAAACCAGTATTCAGGAGATTAAAGATGCTTTGGAAGCGGCGGTGCACAGACAGCTCATGTCTGACGTTCCTTATGGAGTGCTTTTATCTGGGGGTTTGGACTCTTCAGTGACGTCTGCGATAGCCAAAAAATACGCCCAAAAAAGGATTGAGTCGGGAGATACTACAGACGCTTGGTGGCCTCAATTACACTCTTTCTCTGTAGGCTTAGAAGGCTCTCCAGATTTAGCAGCAGCAAGGAAAGTGGCCGATCATATTGGTACGGTACACCATGAAATAAAGTTTACAATCCAAGAGGGTTTAGATGCTATTAAGGATGTGATTTACAACTTAGAAACCTATGATATTACCACCATTAGAGCTTCTACGCCTATGTATCTTATGGCTAGGGTGATTAAATCTATGGGTATTAAAATGGTGTTGTCTGGCGAGGGCGCCGACGAGCTTTTTGGTGGGTACCTTTACTTTCATAAGGCGCCGTCTGCTAAAGATTTTCACGAGGAAACCGTTCGTAAATTAGACAAACTTCATATGTATGACTGCCTTCGTGCCAATAAATCATTGGCTGCTTGGGGAATTGAAGGAAGGGTGCCATTCTTGGATAAAGAATTCATGGATGTGGCCATGAGAATTAACCCAAAAGACAAAATGATTAATGGGGAGCGCATGGAGAAATGGGTGCTGCGTAAGGCTTTTGAAGCATATTTGCCAGAATCTGTTGCCTGGCGTCAAAAAGAACAATTTTCTGATGGTGTTGGATACGATTGGATAGACACCCTAAAAGAAGTTGTTGCAGAAGCTGTTACGGACGAGCAGTTGGCCAACGCGTCTTATAGGTTCCCATTGCAAACCCCTACATCTAAAGAAGAATTTTATTACAGGTCTATATTTGAGTCTCATTTCCCCTCAGATGCTGCGGCGCTTTGCGTTCCATCTGTTCCGTCTGTTGCTTGTAGCACACCTATAGCATTGGAATGGGATGAAGCGTTTAAAAACATGAATGATCCTTCAGGTAGGGCAGTGGCCAAAGTGCACTCAGATGCCTACAGTAAATAAATTTATTTAAACAATGGTTCGGGAGTTATTTCTGATATTAAAGCCTTTCATAACGAAGGGCTTTTTTGTTCTCTATATTTGTTTTAAACCCTTCATTTTCCACAATAATTGTTAATAACTTAGGGGCTTCTAAACCATATTAAACCCCCATTTGATAGGCTATTGGTTATATTTGTAGGATTGCTTAATAAATAAACAAATAACGCTTAGGATTTATGAGTGAAGAACTTGAAAAAAAGAATTATTCCGCAGATAGTATTCAGGCCCTAGAGGGTATGGAGCATGTTAGAATGCGTCCTTCCATGTATATTGGAGATGTAGGGACTAGGGGGTTGCACCACTTGGTTTATGAGGTAGTAGACAACTCTATTGATGAGGCTATGGGAGGTCACTGTGACACTATTACCATAGATATAAATGAAGACAATTCCATTTCTGTCACAGATAACGGTAGGGGTATTCCTGTAGGAATGCACAAAAAAGAAGGGGTTTCTGCCTTACAGGTGGTGATGACCAAGATTGGTGCTGGAGGAAAATTTGACAAAGATTCTTATAAAGTCTCTGGAGGTCTTCACGGTGTGGGGGTCTCTTGTGTGAACGCACTTTCTGTAAAGCTGCAAGCCACAGTTTATGTAGATGGTAAGATTTGGGAACAAGAATACGAAAGAGGTAAAGCTGTTTATCCTGTAAGGTCTATTGGAGAAACTGACAAGAGTGGGACTACCGTGACTTTCTGGCCAGACCCAACCATTTTCACCCAAACGGTTGAGTACAGTTATGAGACGCTTTCTAATAGAATGCGTGAGTTGTCTTACTTAAACAAAGGGGTTAAGCTAACGATCACAGATAAGAGACAAAAAGAAGAAGATGGTTCTTTTGTGAGCGAAGTATTTTATTCGGATGAAGGACTTAAAGAATTTATTAAATTCTTGGACGGAAATAGAGAGCAACTGATTAAAAACGTCATTTCTATAGAAGGAGAAAAAAATGGGATTCCTGTAGAGGTAGCCATGGTTTACAATACTTCTTATACAGAAAACCTTCATTCTTATGTGAACAACATTAATACCCATGAGGGTGGAACACACCTCTCAGGATTTAGAAGGGGTTTAACCACTACTTTAAAGAAATATGCTGACGCTTCTGGTTTGTTGGACAAGCTAAAATTTGAAATTTCTGGAGACGACTTTCGCGAAGGGCTCACAGCTATTATTTCAGTTAAAGTAGCGGAACCTCAATTTGAAGGACAAACCAAGACCAAACTAGGGAATAGAGAAGTGTCTGCTGCAGTGAGTCAGGCGGTCTCTGAAATGTTGGCTAATTATCTGGAGGAGAATCCAGACGACGCCAAAATCATTGTTCAAAAAGTAGTTCTAGCCGCTCAAGCAAGACATGCTGCAAATAAAGCCAGAGAAATGGTGCAGCGTAAGACGGTGATGAGTATTGGCGGTTTACCTGGTAAACTATCAGATTGTTCAGAACAAGATCCAAGTTTGTGTGAGGTATTCCTAGTAGAGGGAGACTCCGCAGGTGGAACGGCCAAACAAGGACGTGACAGGAATTTCCAAGCAATTTTACCTTTAAGAGGTAAAATTTTGAATGTGGAAAAAGCCATGCAACACAGGGTGTTTGACAACGAAGAAATCAAAAATATTTATACTGCTTTAGGGGTTTCTATTGGGACAGAAGAAGATTCTAAGGCCCTTAACTTGGATAAATTAAGGTATCATAAAGTAGTTATCATGTGTGATGCAGACGTAGATGGAAGCCACATTGAGACCCTAATCTTAACATTCTTTTTCCGTTATATGAGGGAGCTCATAGATGGAGGGCATGTATATATTGCCACCCCACCGCTATATTTGGTGAAAAAAGGCGCTAAAAAGCGTTATGCTTGGAACGACAAAGAGCGTGATGCTATAGCTGAGGAGTTTAACGGCTCGGTAAGTATCCAACGATACAAGGGTCTTGGAGAAATGAATGCGGAGCAATTGTGGGACACTACTATGAATCCGGAATTCAGAACATTAAGACAGATTACCATAGACAATGCCACGGAGACGGATAGGACTTTCTCTATGCTAATGGGAGACGAAGTACCGCCTAGAAAAGAATTTATCGAGAAAAATGCTGTGTATGCTAATATTGACGCATAATCAGAAAAATTATAAACATATAAATTAGAATTAGAATGAAGATTACAGTGGTAGGAGCAGGTGCTGTTGGTGCAAGTTGCGCAGAGTATATTGCTATAAAAGATTTTGCCTCAGAAGTAGTGTTGGTAGACATTAAGGAAGGTTATGCAGAAGGGAAGGCGATGGATTTAATGCAAACGGCTTCTTTGAATGGTTTTGACACAAAAATTACAGGAACGACTGGTGATTATAGCAAAACAGCTGGGAGTCATTTAGCGATCATTACCTCTGGTATTCCAAGAAAACCCGGAATGACAAGAGAAGAACTTATTGGTATTAATGCTGGGATTGTGAAGACTGTGGCCCAAAGCATTTTGGCACATTCTCCAGAGGTTATTATTATGGTAGTGAGTAATCCAATGGATACCATGACTTACCTGGTTCATAAAGCAACAGGATTACCAAAACATAGAATAATAGGTATGGGTGGTGCTTTAGATAGCGCCAGATTTAAGTATCGTTTGGCAGAGGCTGTAGGAGCACCTATATCAGATATTGATGGAATGGTTATTGGAGGTCACTCAGACACTGGAATGGTGCCATTGAGCAGATTGGCTACAAGAAACTCTGTGCCTGTGTCTAATTTTGTAAGTGGAGCGCGTTTGGATCAAGTTGTAGAAGATACCAAAGTTGGTGGAGCAACCTTGACCAAATTGCTAGGTACTTCTGCTTGGTATGCTCCAGGAGCTGCTGTGTCTGCTATGGCACAGGCCATAGTGTGTGATCAGAAAAAAATGTTCCCTTGTTCTACCCTATTAGAAGGTGAGTACGGTTTGTCTGACATCTGTATTGGTGTACCGGTAATCTTAGGTGTAAATGGTATTGAAGAAATTGTTACAATTCCATTAAACGACCAAGAGAAAGCCAAGTTGGCAGAGAGTGCAGAGGGGGTAAGAAAAACAAACAGTCTTTTAGACGTATAATAATCACAACTGGTATATAAGCGCCACCGCAGGAGGCGCTTACTAATTTTGTGATTTAAAACAAATTATTGTCAGTTCCTATTGGAAATGATATATTTGCACGCAAATTATATACCAAATAATAATTCATTGAACTAATGCAAAATAAAGGACTTATAAAGCTATTTGCTTTTTTATTCGGGATAGTGAGTATTTACCAGCTATCTTTTACCTTCATTACCAGTAAGGTAGAACAAGATTCAGTAGCTTTCGCTGCCGCTAAGATTGCAGACACTGACGCAGATTATCTCGCAAAAAGAGGGTCAGAAGAAACTGCTTTCTTAGATTCTGTAAGTAACAATCCAATCTTTGGATTTACCAGCTATGCAGACGCAAAGAAAAAAGAATTAAACAAAGGATTAGACCTTAAAGGAGGGATTAATGTGACTTTGCAGATTTCTGTAAAAGACATATTAAAAGGATTGGCTAACAATTCTAAGAATCCTGTTTTCAATAAGGCTTTAGCAGATGCAGATAATGCGTCTAAAAGTAGTGACGACACTTACTTAAACTTATTCTTTGAGTCATTTGACGCCATTAAAGGAGACACTAAGTTAGCAGATCCTTCTATTTTTGCAAACAAAGCCCTTTCTGACGCGATTAATTTTCAAATGTCAGATGATGAGGTTAGGCCTATTCTAAGCCAAAAAATTGATGAGTCTATCGTTTCTGCTTTTGAAGTATTGAGAGAGCGTATCGATGGTTTTGGGGTGACACAACCAAATATTCAGAGAGAAGGTAATTCAGGAAGAATTCTGGTTGAATTGCCAGGAGCTAAAGACATCGCTAGAGCACAAGATTTACTATCTAGCACCGCACAATTGGAATTTTGGGAAACATACCCACCGAACAACCAAGATATTGCTTCTTTCTTTGTAGCTGCTAACGAGCGCTTAAAGTCACTAGTGGTGACTGAAAAAGAAACACAAAAGCCTGCTTCAGAGATTGATTCTTTGTTGGCAGACGTTGCACAAGATTCATTGGCTAACCAACAAAATCCATTAATTGACTTAATTAGAGGTCAAGGTCAAGGATACGAAACGTTTAAGTTTTCAGTAAGAGATACTGCTACGGTAGGGGCTTATTTAAGAATGAAAGAAATTCGCAGACTCATTCCAGCTTCTTTAGCTAATGTAAAGTTTGTATGGGAGCGTCCTTCTGCCAATTCTGAGGTTGTAGGTTTATACGCCTTAAAATCTAACAGAGACAATACTCCTAGAATTAGTGGAGATGTGGTGAGTGATGCTAGAGATGATTTTGACCAATTTAGCCGTCCTGCAGTATCTATGACTATGAATACTAAAGGGGCCAAAGAGTGGGAAAAATTAACCGGAGACGCATTTAACAACCAAACAGGTATTGCGATTGTTTTAGACAACAAAGTATACACTGCACCAGGCGTTTCTTCAGGTCCTATCTCAGGAGGTCGTTCTGAAATTACAGGGTCATTTACTGTGAATGAAACCAAAGATATATCTAACGTTTTACGTGCAGGTAAACTACCCGCTTCTGCTGAAATTATTCAATCTGAAATTGTAGGTCCATCACTAGGTCAAGAAGCTATTGATAGTGGGTTCAACTCTTTTTCTTTGGCCATGGTATTGGTATTGCTATGGATGATTTTATACTACGGTAGAGCAGGTCTTTTTGCAGACATTGCCCTATTGTTAAATATCGTACTTATTTTTGGTGTATTAGTGAGTTTAAATGCGGTATTAACCCTTCCAGGAATTGCTGGTATTGTATTGACTATTGGTATGTCTGTAGATGCAAACGTACTGATCTTTGAACGTATTAAAGAAGAATTGGCTAAAGGGAAAGGAAAAGCTATTGCTATTGCAGACGGATTCAGCAATGCCTTGTCTTCGATTTTAGATGCTAACATTACTACAGGACTTACAGCGATCATATTATTTGTATTTGGTTCAGGTCCTATTAAAGGATTTGCAACTACTTTATTAATAGGTATTATCACTTCTTTATTCACAGCGATTTTTATCACTAGATTATTGATTGATGGGTACACGGCTAAAAAGTCTGCATCTTTAGACTTCAATACGGCCATTACTAAGAATTTATTCAAGCAGCCTAATATAAACTTCCTAGGAAAGAGAACCATAGCTTACGCTGTGTCTGGTGCTTTTGTTTTGGTGTCTTTAGGTTCATTATTTACACAAGGCTTACAACAAGGCGTAGATTTTATTGGAGGCCGTTCTTATACGGTTCGTTTTGAACAAGCGGTGAACCCCTCTGAATTATCTTCTGAATTGTCAGATGTGTTTGGAACAGGAACCAATGTGAAGACATACGGAGAAGACAATCAAGTAAAAATCACTACAGCTTATAAAGTAGACGTTGAAGGAATTGAAGTAGACAATGAGATTCAAAATTCATTATACACTTCACTTCAGAAATATTTACCTGCTGGAACCAGCTATGAAGATTTTATTGTTGGAGATGGTAGCGGAACGGTGGGTATTATGCAGTCTTCTAAAGTTGGACCAACGATCGCAGATGATATTAAAAACAACGCTTTCTTAGCGATCTTAGGATCTTTATTGGTTGTATTCTTATACATCTTATTGAGGTTTAGAAAATGGCAGTTCTCATTGGGTGCTGTTATAGCGGTATTTCACGATGTGTTAATCGTTTTGGGTATTTTCTCTTTATTAGGAAAGTATATGCCATTCAATATGGAAATTGATCAGGCATTCATTGCGGCCATTCTTACCGTAATTGGATATTCATTAAATGACACGGTGGTTGTATTTGACCGTATTCGTGAAATTATAGCAGAAAAAGGATGGAAGTCTGGTGAAAACACCAACTTGGCCTTGAACAGTACACTAAGCCGTACTTTAAATACCTCTTTAACTACTTTAGTGGTATTGTTGTCTATCTTCATCTTTGGAGGTGAGTCGCTTAGAGGGTTTATGTTTGCTATGATTATTGGGGTGTTAGTGGGAACCTACTCATCACTCTTTATTGCAACACCAATTATGTTTGACTTCTTAAAGAAGAAGGTTCAATCAGGAAAATAATTTGAACCTAAGTTCAATGCAAAAAAAAAGGCGGCCATTTGGCCGCCTTTTTTTTAGATTATCTTAGCAACACTTCCTTGGGGTGTTTTGTAAAGTACTATTCGTTTGGCTTTCTTAAACTCGTGTTCCTCTATATGAGACACCAAAACAATGGCAGTGTTTGTTTGCTTGGCTATAGTGTCTACTAATTGTATGTATTGCTTACTTTGAGTGGAATCTAGTCCACTAGTAGGTTCATCTAAAATAAGTAATGCAGGAAATTTTATCATGGCCCTTAAAGTCATTACCATTCCTTTTTGTCCTTCAGACAATGCATGGAAAGGCATTTTATCTATAGCAGAAAGTCCAACCACCTTTAGCCATAATCTGGCTTTTTGAGTCATTTCTTCAGAAGGCACACTGTATAAACCCACTTGGTCTAATACCCCTCCTAATATCATTTCTATTGCGCTATGTGTGCCAGGAAACATTTGAACCATAGATGGAGCGTAGTAGCCCAGTTGTTTCTTAATTTCCCAAACACTTTCTCCACTTCCTTTTTTGTGGCCAAACAGCCACAAGTCTTGGCCGAATCCCTTTGGATTGTCTCCGGTTATCAAGGAGAGTAGGGTTGTTTTTCCCGACCCATTTTCTCCTTTTAACTGCCAGAAATCACCACTTTTAATGGTCCAGTTAATTTTGTGTAATACCTTTTTATTGCCATAGGAAACCTCGACATTCTCAAGTCTAACTAGTATTTCTGGGACTTTTTTCTTTAAATCATTTTTTTGAAAAATACGCCAAAGCTTTTGATCAGAATTTGTAAGTTCTGTTAAGAATAATTCATTTTGAACGCCTAAAGCTGAATCGTATTCTAGATAAGATTTTTGACTAATGAATTTAGGGATCCATTGTTCATTTGAAGTGACTACCACAAGATTGATTTGACCACAGATTCGATCTAGTTCTTCTTCTATAGAGCGCCTGTTGGTTGCGTCTAAATGAGCCATTGGGTTAATTAGCACAATGGTTTCTTTTTGTTGACTCAGTATATGCTTGAAAAATGCCATGCCTTGTTGGCCACTAGACATACGCTCTAGCGATTGACCATAAGAGTCTGTAAACCATTTTAAATCATGGATACGTTCTTCTAAAATAAGTGCTTCAATGGCTTTTTTAGAAAACCATGAGGCTTTTTTTGTTTTAGGATAGACTTCTTTGAGATACCTATAGACTCGATCCTCATTAATGTGATTTCCTATGAAAAGATGGAGATGCGAAGGCATCTGATTTTATTTTTTTACTGGGCGCAGCATATAATATGCACCTATGAGTATAAAGGGAATACTAAGCCATTGTCCCGTGCTTAACAAGCCCAGACTTTCCTCAAATCCTCCTTGACTTTTCTTTACGTACTCTACAAAAAACCTGGTGGCCCATAGTAGGATAAAGAATAGACCAAAAAGGTACCCTGCTTTGTCTTTTTTAGCAGTATTCCAAAATATATAGTACAATAAAATAAAAATCGCTAAATAGGCAATCCCTTCATAAAGTTGTGCAGGGTGTCTAAATGGAATGGCTTCTAAGTAAGTGGCAAAGTCTGGATTTGTTTCAATCATAGCATAGGCAGACTCTGGGGTGCGCTCTCCAGTAATCCCCATGGCTTTGTAGGCAGACATGTCTTCAGAATCTCGGATGAATTTAGTGGCAAAAATAAAGTCGCCACTAACTATTTTACCGTTTATTTCAGAGTTGAAAAAATTCCCTAGTCTAATACAGAAAGCACCAAGCGATACAGGTACTACCAGCCTGTCAAACAGCGAAAGCAATTTGAATTCCGGATTTTTTTTTATGTAGAGCATCATCCCTAGGATAATACCAATAGCTGCTCCATGACTCGCTAAACCTGCAAATCCTGTGAATTCATATCCTCTGATAAGACCAAATAATGCTCCTTTGCTACTTTCCCTGATGGGCAATAATATTTCTAATAAATGGTCTTGATAATAGGCCCAATCATAGAAAAAAACATGTCCTAATCTAGCGCCAAGCATAGTAGATAAGACCGCATGAATGAAAAGGGAATCTAATTGCTCTAAGGTTTTTTTCTCAGACAAAAAGATCTTTTTCATTAAGTACCAGCCTAATGCGAAGGCAATAATCCAAAGTAAGTTGTAGTATTTTATCTGTAATCCCCCTAGGTTAAATAAGGTTTCATTTGGGTTCCATATAATTCCTAAAATATGCATGCTTATAAAGTTTATGCTAAGATAGCAAAATAGATGGCTTTATTCGTTCAATTTATTTTTAGGGCACTGGGTCATGTCCATGACCTCCCCAAGGATTGCAGCTCAAAATTCTTTTGGTAGACAGCCATGCTCCTTTAAAAAGCCCATGTTTTTGGAAAGCCTCTAAACTATAGCTAGAGCAGGTAGGGGAGTACCTACAGCTGGGTGGCGTAAGTGGTGAAATGAAGTTTTGGTAAAACCGAATCAGGAGGACAAAAGGTAAAATAAGAAATTTTTTCAAACGCAGTTATTTTCGTTTATTCGGTTTACATGAATGGTTGCAATTGGTTTTTTTACTGTGCGCCCGTCGTATTTTATTAAATGCTATGACAAGCTAAAGGTGGTTCCCTCTGCACCGTCCTTTAACTGAATGCCTAGAGCCAATAATTGGTTTCTAATCGCATCTGAAGTAGCAAAGTCTTTATTGTCTCTAGCTTCTTTTCTCAGTTTAATGAGCATTTCTACTAATGCAGGGGTTTGGCTGTTTGTAGCCATTTCCACGCCTTCTTTTAAGCCTAAAACATCCAATACAAAAGCCTTTAATAAAGCAGTAAAATGTGCTTTATCTGCTTGGCTTATTTGGTGATTTCCTTCCTTTAATAAATTAATTTCTTTGACCCCTTCAAATAAGTGGGCAATGAGTATGGGTGTGTTAAAGTCATCATTCATAGCAGAATAACACTTGTCTTCCCAGCTTTTTAAGTCAAAATCTGTATGGTTTCCCACGACTACACTGTCTAGTTGCTTAAAAGCCTCCATTAAGCGAGCATGTCCCTTTTCAGAGGCCAATAAAGCTTCATTACTCAAGTCTAAAATACTGGTGTAATGTGCTTGCATCATGAAAAATCGTAATACAGATGCAGTGAAAGGTTTTGAGAGTATATTGTTTTCCCCACTAAAGATCTCTCCCGGTAAAATATTATTATCGGTAGATTTAGACATCTTTTTGCCATTTAGAGTGAGCATATTGGCATGCATCCAATATTTTACTGGAGATACCCCATTGGTAGCTTCTGCTTGGGCAATTTCACATTCGTGGTGTGGGAATTTTAAATCCATCCCTCCCCCGTGAATATCAAAGGTTTTTCCTAAATATTTTGTGCTCATCGCAGTACATTCAAGGTGCCATCCTGGGAAACCGTCGCCCCATTTAGAAGGCCATCTCATGATGTGTTGCGGTTCTGCTTTTTTCCAAAGAGCAAAATCTTGTGGAGATTTTTTTTCGTCTTGAGCAGTTAGACTTCTGGTGTTGGCTAACATGTCTTCTAGTTTCCTGCCACTTAGCTTGCCGTAATCATTGGTATCGTTAAATTTCTGAACATCAAAGTAAACAGACCCATTGACATGATACGCATAGCCTTTCGCTATAATTTCATCTATAATCTGAATTTGTTCAATGATGTGTCCAGTGGCCGTGGGTTCAATACTGGGTGGTAATAGGTTGAATTGAGTCAAGATATTATGAAAGTCAACCGTATACTTTTGCACTACTTCCATTGGTTCAATCTGCTCTAATCGGGCCTTCTTTGCAATTTTGTCTTCTCCTTCTTCTGCGTCATTTTCTAAGTGCCCTGCATCTGTGATGTTTCTGACATACCTCACTTTAAAGCCTAAATGCTTGAGGTATCTAAAGATCATGTCAAACGACATAAAGGTCCTGCAATTTCCAAGGTGTACTTGAGAATAAACGGTTGGTCCACATACATACATACCCACATAACCCGCTGTAATTGGGGTAAATATCTCTTTTTTTCCACTCAGGGAATTGTATATTTTTAAGGTGTTGTTTTGTGGTGCAGACATGCTTTTTTAGACTAGAAATTAACCGGAAGATTTAGGAAATTTATGAATTCTTTTCTGGTAGCAGCTTCTTTAAAAGCACCTCCGTACTCTGCTGTAACGGTACTAGAATCTATATCTCTAATCCCTCTAGAATTTACACACAGGTGTTTTGCATCTATGACGCAAGCCACATCTTGTGTGCCGAGTACTTTTTGTAATTCCCTGACAATTTGTATGGTCAAACGCTCTTGAACTTGGGGTCTTTTGGCAAAATAATCTACAATTCGATTCATTTTAGACAATCCCACTACGGTTCCTTTGGAGATATAAGCCACATGTGCTTTACCAACAATAGGGAGCAAATGGTGCTCGCAAGTAGAGTAGAGGGTAATATTTTTTTCTACAAGCATTTCTCCATACTTGTATTTATTACTAAAAGTAGAGGCTTTTGGTCTTTTGTTTGGATGCAAGCCACCAAATATTTCATTGACAAACATTTTAGCTACCCTATTTGGAGTGCCTTTTAGACTGTCGTCTGTTAGGTCTAAACCTAGGGTGTTTAATATGGCAGTTACATGGCCTTTAATATTTTCAATTTTGGCCTCATCTGAGAGGTCAAAAGCATCTGATCTTAGCGGAGTATTTTCTGCTGCAGACAGGTGGTCCATAGAAAGGTCTTCTTGGGCCTCCATAGCGTTTTGGTCTATTTTCATTCTAAATTTAGTACGTTTCTGATGCAAATATAGGGCAATTCTACCGGGATTTATAGCTTTTTTGACTTAGAAGAACAGCGTATAAGTCATGCTAGCAATATTTCTGCGTGTTTCCATTTGAAAAGCCGTGCCTTTAGGAAAATTTAGAGGAGAAACTGACTGGCTTTGTTCCCATTGACTGTAAGCAAAATCAATTCTTCCTCCATTGAAAACCCATCCCAATCCAGAACTTGTATTAATGGTGTTAACGGTATTGTTTACAAAAGGACTGTTTTGGGCACTATAGCCCACTCTAAAAGACCATCTTGAAAGATTAAATTCTCCTCCAATGTTTAAACTATTGACTGTGCCAAGGTCATTGTTGGCAGCACTATTTAAATTACTGAAATAAGGATCGTTAAGGGGTCTAAATCTTGCAGTGGAGAAATCTTGTTGGCTATAGTCTACACTAATTAAACCTCTTTTGCCCACTACCAAGGCTCCACTAAGCGTTATTTTTGAAGGAATCGTGATCCTGTAATCTTCAAATAGGTTGATCTGGTTTTGGTCAATGAATTCAATATCTACGTCTTCCAAATTGCTCCCAATTTGTTGGTGTGTTTTTTCGGATAAGGTATACCAAGTTGGGGTTTTATAACTCACTCCAAGTCTCAAAAATTGAGAAACTCTGGCTATGGCACCTAGACTTAGGGCAACACCATTTCCGTCTGTTCTTATAAAATTGTCAAAATCTATGTATTGTATGGGACTATTTGCACTGTATCCATCTTCATTTATCCTTCCTTGTTTTTCGAAAACCAAGTTTTGAAATTCAAGTCCAGCTCCCAAAAATAAGAAGTCTTTGTATTGTGCCGCTGTGGTAGCAACAAATTTACTATTTCTTCCTTTGGTTTGAATATGATGGTTCTGCCGTACTTGCTGGTATAGGGCATTGGATACATAGCTGCTGATACTGTTATTGTCTAGTTCAGCTGGGTCTAACACGCCACTGTAATAACCTAAAAATGCTTGTTGCGCTGCATATCCAATTTGTGAACCAATATTGAGATAGGCTTCTTCTAGTAGTTCACCGTCTAACTTTAGAATGTCACCAAAAGGGGTGCCGTTGGCGTAATGAAGAAAGTATTGGTCTAAACCGTTGGATGTATTTCCTTTTGCATTTACCCTTGATTTGTATTGGTTGCTATTGTCTGAGTTTAAGGCCAAACTGATTTTTTTCCAAGGGCTGTTTTTACTGTTGTCGTACACAAAAACAATACCTGCTTGGTTAAAACCCAAATGGCCTTTATTGGCTTGGGTATTTGTCGCATTTAATTGGGTGTTGTTTTCTGTCTGAAAATGAGAGAGTCCAAAGCCCATTTGACTGTGTTTGAATACGGCAGCTCCTGCAGGATTAATAGCAAGCGCAGAAAAGTCTCCCCCTAGGGCCCCAAAAGCACCAGCCATGGCTTGGAATCTTGCTGTTCCTGTCCTTTGCTCTAGTCCAAACAATGGAAGGTCCTGAATTTGTTGTGCATAGGTCAATAAGCCTGTGGCTAAAAAGACCCCTAATAATACTTTTTTCATTTATTGTAAATGCTATTTAATTTCTCCTTCCACTAGATTTGCTGCTAGAAGAAGACCTGCTAGAAGAACTGGATCGGTTACTGCTACTGCTCCTTACATTATTAGAAGATCTTACAGCAGGAGCGCTGTTAGTGTTGCTAGAGCGATTAATACTAGATCTTTTTACAGGACTGCTTTGGGTATTATTGCTCCTTCTAATAGGGCTTACATTTCTAACACTATTGCTGCCACTGTTTCTTGAAGTACCGCTGTTAAAATTACCCGTTCTAGGGGCTAGGTTTCTATAGAGTTGGTTATTTGGACTCTGAATACTTCTCACAGTGTTGCTCCTTGTTGCGCGAGGTGTTCTTACAATACTGTTGTTTCTTATTGCGTTAGAAGTGTTGTAAGTACGGTCCCTAAGGTTGTTAGATAAATTATTAGCAGAGACCATTCTCGTGTTACCATTAGAGGACACAGTTCTTGTATTAGAAGTTGTTCTTCCAATATTGTTTCTAAGTCCGTTGTTAGACCTCAGGTTGTTGTTAGAAGTTACTATTCCATCAATAGACTTATTATTGGTTCTGTAAGCGTCTATTACCCTAGTATTTTCACTGGTTCTGAGGTAATTCCTCAACCCACTCACACTTAAAGTATTTTTTCTGAGGGCATAGCTGCTATTGCTTCTTTGGGCCTGGTTGTTTTTGCCTCTTCTGGTCGCATTTACCGCAACATTAGTTCTGTATGGACTCCTGTTGAATTGGTTGCTTCTACCAAATCCATTGACTCTAGCATAGTTGTAAGGTCCGTAAAATGCCACTGGGTTTTGAAAACCCCATCCGTTCCATCCCCATCTGTTCCAACTGTTCCAGCCCATATTGTTCCAATTGTTAAAGCCCCAGCCCCAAGGGTTTCCACCCCAGTTATTAAAGCCCCAGCCCCATTGATCAAATCCCCAAGGGTTCATGCCCCATTGGTTAAATCTCCAGTTTCTCCAAGGGCGAAATCTTATGTTACTCATATTGGCAAAAGAGGAGAAATAAAGCCCTTGCATGCCCATAGGAACTATCCCTGGATTGCCAAAAAATGGATCTCCTGGATAAAAATGATCAAACCAAGGATTGTTGTGAATTTGAATGGTCACTGCAGACGGGCTGCTTCCCCAACCCGCTTGAGCATTATTTTGACCCGAAGACACTTGATTGTTTTGGGGTTGGTATCCCTGACTTTCGTCATAGTTTTCATTGTATTCTCCAGAATTGTATTGGTCTGCAGAAGTGAAATTGTCTTCTTCTAATAAGGAGGCGTAAGTGTTGGCGCGATCTGAAAAATAAGACCCAAATTCATTTGGGTTTTCGTTCACCAACGGAACAGCTGTTTCAGTAGCAGCCACCGTTCTTACTACCCCATTGGGATTACTGTAAATCCCATCTTGTGCGTAATAAGATGCTTGGGTGAAACTTCCACATGAAGTCAAAAACAAGCTTGCTGTTGTTAGTAATCCTAAAGATCTAAAACCGGAAGTAAATGTTTGTGTTTTCATATGGCTATAATTTAATTGTTATGCTCTTTAAAAATAGTTAGTTTTGTGCCACAGTGCCAGACTAGTAAAATCGCTTTAAAAAGGCGCAGCACTGAGAATTATATACTAACTATAGGCTAAATTACAAGATTTGTGCCAAACTCTAAGTTATGAGTAAAAATTTAACCAAAAGAAGTGAAGACTACTCTAAGTGGTATAACGAATTAGTAGGAAAAGCAGACCTTGCAGAGAATTCTGGCGTGAGGGGTTGTATGGTAATAAAACCATACGGATATGCCATTTGGGAAAAAATGCAGGCCGCTTTAGACCATATGTTTAAAGAAACGGGACATGAGAATGCCTATTTCCCCCTGTTCATACCCAAGTCATATTTTAGTAAGGAGGCGAGCCATGTAGATGGTTTTGCTAAAGAATGTGCTGTAGTGACCCATTATAGGCTTAAAAATGCAGAAGATGGGAGTGGCGTAATTGTTGATCCTGATGCTAAATTAGAAGAAGAATTAATTGTCAGACCTACTTCAGAGACCATCATTTGGGATACTTATAGAAAGTGGATACAATCTTATAGAGACCTTCCTTTGCTTATTAATCAGTGGGCCAATGTAGTTCGCTGGGAAATGAGAACGCGTTTGTTTTTGAGAACATCAGAGTTTTTGTGGCAAGAAGGACATACCGCTCATGCTACCAAAGAAGAGGCTATTGCTGAGGCTGAGCAAATGATGGAGGTGTACGCTACATTTGCACAGGAATTTATGGCGGTTCCTGTGATTAAAGGATTAAAAACGGAGTCTGAACGTTTTGCTGGTGCCTTAGAAACCTATTGTATTGAAGCCATGATGCAAGATGGAAAAGCATTACAGGCAGGTACGTCTCACTTTTTAGGACAAAATTTCGCCAAAGCTTTTGATGTGACCTACGCAACAAAAGAAGGAAAACAAGAACATGTATGGGCCACTTCATGGGGGGTTTCTACCCGACTTATGGGCGCGCTTATTATGACCCATTCAGACGACAACGGATTGGTATTACCCCCAAAATTAGCCCCCATACAAGTAGTTATTGTACCTATATATAAAGGTACAGACCAATTAGATGCTATAGCAGAAAAAGTAGCACCTTTAGTAAAGGCGCTTAAGTCTAAGGGAATTTCAGTGAAGTTTGACCAAAGAGATACACACAAGCCAGGATTTAAATTTAATGAATACGAACTCAAAGGGGTTCCTATTCGTTTGGCTATTGGACAAAGAGATTTAGACAACAATACGTTTGAAGTAGCCAGAAGAGACACCCTAACTAAGGAAACAGTCGCTTCAGACCATTTAGTGGAGCATGTAGAGCAGTTGTTAGCCGTTATTCAAGACAATCTATACCAACGTGCCCTTGAATTTAGAGACACCCACATTACCCCTGTAGACACTTTTGAAGAATTTAAAAAGGTCTTAAATGAAAAGGGTGGTTTTATTGCGGCGCATTGGGATGGCACTATTGAGACAGAAGCGAAGATAAAAGACGCTACAAAGGCTTCCATTAGGTGTATTCCTATCGATGCAAAAGAGGAGCAAGGCCTGTGTATTCTTACGGGCAAGCCCTCTTCTAAAAGGGTCTTATTTGCAAAGGCCTATTAAAAAAAGAAAAAATTGTAGCGGACTCTTGCAATAGTGAAAAATAGTTGTATTTTTGCATCCGCAATTGCGCAAACTAATGGTCCGTTCGTCTAGGGGTTAGGACGCCAGGTTTTCATCCTGGTAACAGGGGTTCGATTCCCCTACGGACTACAAAAGCGAATGGTAACATTCATAACAATTACAAATTAAAACTATGGCTAATCACAAGTCTGCATTAAAGAGAATTAGAAGAAACGAGGCGGTGCGTTTACGTAACAAGTACCAGCACAAGACCATGCGTAATGCCCTTAAGAAGTTACGTTTAGAAGAAGATAAGAAAGCAGCTTTAGAGATGCTTCCATCTGTAATTTCTATGATTGATAAGTTGGCGAAACGCAACATCATTCATTCTAACAAAGCTTCTAACTTGAAGAGTAAGTTAACCAAACAAGTAGCGACTCTTTAAGTAGAGATCTCTTACTCGTTTTACCTTATACGCCTGTGGTATTTTTCAATACCACAGGCTTTTTTTGTGCCCTACTTAAGGGTGTCACAGGTAAAAAAAAAACGCCGCGGATTTCTCCGCGGCGTTTTAATATATTTATCAGGAGTGATTATTGATTCATGGTCAATAAGAACTCCTCGTTGTTTTTAGTTTGTTTAAAGCGCTGCTCAATAAACTCCATGGCTTCAACAGGGTTCATGTCTGCAAGGTATTTGCGCATGATCCACATACGTTGCACTGTTTGCTCGTCTAATAAGAGGTCATCTCTACGGGTACTAGAAGAGGTAAGGTCAATGGCAGGGAAAATTCTTCTGTTAGATATTTTTCTATCTAATTGAAGTTCCATATTACCTGTTCCTTTGAACTCTTCAAAAATCACCTCGTCCATTTTAGATCCAGTCTCTGTTAAAGCAGTGGCTATAATAGTAAGAGAACCCCCATTTTCAATGTTTCTAGCGGCTCCGAAGAATCTTTTTGGTTTGTGTAGTGCGTTGGCGTCTACCCCTCCACTGAGTACCTTACCTGAGGCAGGTTGAACGGTATTGTAGGCTCTGGCCAATCTAGTGATTGAATCTAAAAGGATCACCACATCATGGCCACATTCTACCAATCGTTTCGCTTTTTCTAAAACAATATTAGCCACCCTTACATGTTCTGTGGCTTCCTTATCAAAAGTAGAAGCTATGACCTCTCCTTTTACATTTCGCTGCATGTCTGTCACTTCCTCAGGGCGTTCATCTATTAACAAGATAAGTTGGTACACCTCAGGATGATTGGCTGCAATTCCGTTAGCAATGTCTTTAAGAAGCATGGTCTTACCCGTTTTAGGTTGGGCTACAATCATTCCTCTTTGACCTTTACCTATAGGGCAAAATAAATCTATGATTCTATTGGATATATTACTCTGTCTTTCAGATAGTTTGAATTTTTCTTCTGGAAATAAAGGGGTCAAATGCTCAAAAGCTACACGGTCTCTAACGACTTGTGGGTCTTGACCATTAATTTTATTTACTTTGATGAGTGGGAAATACTTTTCACCTTCTTTTGGAGGCCTTACTTCTCCCAATACAGTATCTCCTGGCTTTAAACCGAACAGTCTTATCTGAGATTGAGATACGTATATATCATCTGGAGAAGATAGGTAGTTGTAATCAGAAGATCTCAGGAAACCATATCCATCCTGCATAATATCTAAAACCCCTTCAGAGGCAATGATACTGTCAAATTCATAGTCAGGATCCTTGTACCTATTCTTTAATTCTTTGTCGAAATTAAAGTTTTTTTCTGGACGGTTTTGATTGGGATTTTTTCTGTTTTGCTGTTTGGGCGCATGTTGGGGATGGTTCCTTTGCTCTGTAGATTTTTCAGTTGGTCTAGCTTCCCTGTTGTTCTGCTTGCCTTCTGGTCTTCTATTGGGGCGGTTGCTTTGAATCCTTCCGTTATTTTGCTCCTCAGCTTCAGGTGACTTTTTGTTTGGAGTTGCCTCGGGCTTGGTTCTCTCTGGTCTGGCCGTAGCTTCTGTAGTTTTATCTGATGATTGAGTCGCCACTTTAAAAGATACCTGATCGTTTTCTTCTTTAGGTTTCCTAGGTCTTGGATTTGGTTTTCTTCTAACTACTTCAGCATTTACAGACGCTTCTTTAGTGGTTTCAGTAACGGCTTCAGAATTGCTTTTAGATAAAACATCATCTGTTTTACCCTCAAGAACTGGAGTTGCTACAGCAACAACAGCCTTAGGGTTTGTAGCCTGAAGGTCTAAAATCTGATATACTAAATCTATTTTTTTTAAGGTTTTAAACTTAGGAACCTTTAATCCTTTTGCAATTTCCTGAAGCTCTGGAAGCTTCATGGTTTTTAGTTTTGAAATTTCAAACATTCAATAATATAAATAGGTGGATACTTGAGATAAGTAATTGTTGTAAATAATTGAAAATGGGAAAAAGAACTTCCCAGAGGTAAGTGTGATTATCTCTATAACTGAATCACATTACAATAATACAAATAAAAATTAATATTCTCTTTAAAACTTAAAAAAGACCACTATTTTTGTGACCAAACAAGAATGCATCTTATATGATACAAAGAATACAATCATTTTATTTATTTATAGTAGCTGCAGTAAATTTATTCGCTGTTTTTTTTGTGAATATCGTTGCTGAAGTGTCTGAAAACACTATCTTTACTTTAGCAAACGCCTTAAATAAAGGTACGTTCATCTTGTTTGTAACACTTACTTTAATAAGTGTTTTTTCCTACAAAAAGCGAATTAATCAGTTTGTAATGAACCGATTAAACATCATATTAAACTTTTTTTTACTAGGATTTTTCGTTTACCGATGGCTAAGTTTATCTGGAGAAAGTTTTCTTTCTGAGAAGGGTATTGGGATGTTTGTTCCTATTATTTCTATCGTTTTTTTATCTGTGGCCAATAAAGCCATAAAAAAGGACGAAGATCTCGTAAAATCTGTCGATCGTTTACGTTAAACCTAACATCTTAGTAGTATTAGTGCGTAAAACCCGGGCTTGTTACCCGGGTTTTTTTATGGCTTTTTTCCCCTCAAACCCAATTCAATGACCTCTAAATCTTTTAAAGTACCTTGGTCAATAGAAAAACGCAGCATGGTTCTCATATGGTGAAAGCCAGATACGCCGCAAGCTCCAGGATTTAGGTGCATGCATTGAATGGATTTATCCCATTGTACTTTTAATATATGTGAGTGCCCTGCAATAAATATTTGTGGGGCACTTTGTTTTATTTCCGCTCTAATACGTTGGTTGTATTTGCCTGGATAACCACCAATATGAGTGATCCACACTTTCATACCCTCACAGTCAAATTTTAAATCCAAGGGGAAGGTGCTTCTGGCTTTGTGGTCATCTATATTTCCGTAAACTGCCCTTAGGGGTTTTAAAGCAGCTATAGCATCTGTTACCGCCAAGTCCCCAATATCCCCAGCGTGCCATACCTCGTCTGCCTCGGACACAAAATGTAATATTCTCTCGTCTATATGTGAGTGGGTATCTGAAAGCAGTAAAATTTTTTTCATTTAAAGTAAATTCAAGTGGCTATACGGTATATTTGCACACAAAAGTAAGAGATTGCGTTGAGATATTTTGTACACTTTTCATATCTAGGAACAGACTACCACGGTTGGCAAAAGCAACCGAATGCCTCTAGTGTCCAAGAAAAAATGGAACAGGCATTTTCACTGTTATTGGCTACACCAATAGAATTAATGGGTGCGGGACGAACAGACGCTGGTGTACACGCTAAAAAGATGGTTGCTCATTTTGACACAGAATTAGGCTTTGACAAGCAAATCATCAAGGATAGGCTGAACGCCTTTCTAGCTGCAGATATTTCAATTGATCAGATATTGGCAGTTACCCAAGAAACCCATGCCCGTTTTACCGCTACCAGTAGGACTTATGAGTACATAGTGGTCAATCAAAAAGACCCCTTTCAACATCATGGAGCCCATTATGTATTTCAGCCCCTTGATATTCAATCAATGAATAAAGCGGCACAGATGTTATTGGGAGAAAAAGATTTTGAGTGTTTCTCAAAGTCCAATTCAGATGTACATACTTTTATTTGTGACATCACCCACGCAAAGTGGGTAGCTACAAAAGGACAATTGGTTTTTACCATAACAGCCAATCGATTTTTACGAAATATGGTTCGCGCAATTGTGGGAACTCTTTTAGAAATTGGTACAGGAAAGCGGCCAGTGACAGATATTCCACTTCTTCTAGAGACCAAGTCAAGAAGTAAGGCTGGGCCATCAGTGCCAGCGAAAGGTTTATATTTAACCCAGATAAATTACCCAGAAAACATTTATGTCTGATCATAAACAAAGCGGAAAAGCATTCGACAAAAAACTGTTTAAGCGATTGTTGCAATATACCAATCCTTACGCATTCACTTTTTATGGGGTAGCGTTTGCTGCAGTTGTACTTTCTGCATTTGCGGTATTGAGACCAGTTTTGGTAGGGGTTTTGGTAGATGAGGCCATTAAAATGGCCGATGCCGAAAAGCTCCTACACCTCACCCTCATATTACTTGCCGTATTAATAGGGGAGGTAATGAGCCAACTCACTTTTAACTATTTTGCCAATTGGCTTGGAGAGTCTGTCATTAGGGATGTAAGGGTGAAGCTATTTGATCATATGACGCATTTTAAAATGGCTTATTTTGACACATCTTCCATTGGGATATTGGTGACCAGAGCTGTAGCAGACATGCAGCGAATAGGTGAGATATTCTCTCAAGGATTTTTTGTTATTGTGTCAGATTTACTTAAAATGTTTGTAGTAGGTGGAGTGATGCTCTATTTAAATTGGAGGCTATCTTTAATCGTATTTGCCGTGCTGCCTATTATTTTATACGCAACAAGATTGTTTCAAAGGGCTATGAAAGGAGCCTTTACAGAGGTGAGGGCTCAGGTTGCACAACTGAATTCATTTGTTCAAGAGCGTATTTCTGGAATGAAAATAGTACAGCTTTTTAATAGGGCGTCTGCAGAAAAAAAAGCCTTTGAACAAATTAATGAGAAGCACACCAAAGCTTGGTTAAAGACCGTGTGGTATAACTCTGTTTTTTTTCCAGTAGCAGACATAGTTTCTTCTATTACAATAGGTATGATTGTATGGTACGGCGGCCTTCAAAATATTTCTGGTATTAGCGCCAATGAATACGGGACTATATTCACATTTATTTTGTTGTCAGAGATGCTTTTTAGGCCACTGAGACAAATAGCAGATAAGTTCAATACATTACAAATGGGGATGGTCGCTGCTGCAAGGGTATTTAAAATTTTAGATACCCAAGACCAAACAGAAACAGGGGGATCTATTGACTTAGCTCAAATGGAAGGCGCCATTGCTTTTGAAAATGTTGTTTTTGGTTACCTCCCAGAGGAAGCTGTACTCAAAGGGATTTCTTTTGAAGTTTCTAAAGGAGAAACACTTGCTATAGTAGGCGCAACTGGTGCTGGTAAGTCTACGATTATAAATCTATTAAATCGTTTTTATGGCATTCAATCTGGCCGTATTTCTATTGACGGCCATAACATTAATGCGTTGTCCCTAAAGGGACTTAGAAGTCATATTGCCGTTGTATTACAAGACGTGTTTCTCTTTGCGGACACTATTGAAAACAACATTTCTTTGGGAAATTCTGAAGTTAGTCTTTCCGAAATAGAAGCTGCGGCTAAAGAAATTGGCGTTCATGATTTTATTGAGAGCTTACCAGGAGGGTATCAGTTTAATGTAAAGGAACGCGGGGGAATGCTTTCGAGTGGCCAAAGGCAGCTAATTGCCTTTCTAAGGGCTTATGTGACCAAACCCTCTATATTGGTCTTAGATGAAGCCACTTCTTCTATAGACAGTGCCTCAGAGCAACTCATTCAAAAGGCTACAGATACCATTACAAAGGGAAGGACTTCCATAGTGATTGCACACAGATTAGCGACCATTCAAAAGGCCTCTAATATTCTGGTAATGGACGCAGGGGTGATTGTGGAACAAGGCACTCATGAGGCACTGCTCAAAAAAGGGGGTTATTACAAAAACCTTTATGAAGCGCAGTTTTTATCTGTAGCTGTAGTGGAATAATAAAGTTGTGAAAGCGCTTTAGGGAAAAGACTATTGGCTGAGGTCGCTGCGAAGCAGTTGTTCTAATTCTATGCTGTTCTTAAATAAAATAAACCCACCATTTTTAATATAAGAAATGGCTCCAGTCTCTTCAGACACCACCAATGCTAAGGCATCGGTTTTTTCAGTAATACCTACAGCAGCTCTGTGTCTGAGACCAAACCTAAGTGGAATGGTTCTTTCATCAGATACCGGTAATATGGCTCGAGTCGCTACAATATAATTGTTCTCTATAATTGCGGCTCCATCGTGAAGTGGACTGTTTTTATAGAAAATGCTTTCAATAATTGGTTGGCTCAATTCTATATTCATGCGATCTCCAGATTGTCTCACAAAATCCAAAGAGTTGTTTTTTTCAAATACCAATAGGGCCCCCGTTTTGGTTTGACTCATTTTTTCTAGCGCTGCTACTACTGCTTTAATATCAGTCTCCAGTGGCTGTAGGTCTTGCTTTAAAAATTTAAAGTGTTTTAAGTAGGAGCGTTTGTTGGCTAAATTAGTAGATCCTAACATGAGTAAAAACTTTCTGATCTCTTGTTGGAAAACAATGATCAGTGCAATGAGACCAATATTCATGAATCCTCCGATGATATTTGAAATCATTTTAATTTCAAGTAACTCTGTGAGTTTCCAAAGTCCCCACACCATCACGATACCAATAAAAATATTTATGGCAACGGTGCCTCTCACCAATTTATAAATATAAAAAAGCAATAAGGCCACCAAGAGAATATCTATGGCGTCAGTAATTTTAAATTCAAGAAAATTGAAAAATTCCAAAAGATACTTTTTTGTAAAAATAGCTAATTAGAATATAAATACCCCAGAGTTGGTTTGTTTTTTAAGCCTTTTGAAGGGCTTCATATAAAAGGATACATTCTTTAGCAGCGGCTACGTCGTGCACCCTTAACATAGAACTTCCATTGAGTAGCGCTTGCATGTGTAGGGCAGTAGTACCGTTAAGGGCTTCTTTTGCAGTTGTATTTAATGTTTTGTAAATCATGGATTTGCGACTCAGTCCGGTCAATACAGGAACACCAAAAGTGTTTAATAACTGACTTTCCCTGAGTAGTTCAAAGTTTTGCTGGGTGGTTTTAGCAAAGCCATAGCCTGGATCTATGATTATATCTGTGATTTGGTGTTTTTTAGCGCTGTCAATTTTCTGAGAAAAGTAGCTAAGGATTTCTTGTAAAAAGTGATCGTAATGGGTATGCTCTTGCATGTCTTTTGGGGTACTTCTCATATGCATCATCACATATGGTACCCCTAGTTTTCCTACAGTTGGAATCATCTCAGGGTCTAATTGTCCTGCAGATATGTCATTGATCATGGCAGCCCCTATTTCTACAGCGGCCTTTGCAATACCACTTCTAAAAGTGTCAATAGATAAAAGCGCGTCTGGAAACCGCTTTAGAATAGCTTGTAGTATGGGATACAGTCTTTTCTGCTCTTCTGCTTCAGAAACTTCTGCAGCGCCTGGTTTCGAGCTGTAAGCACCAATATCTATAAATGTAGCGCCCTGTGTGCACATTTTATCTACCTGGTCCAATACGGCTTTTTCTTCTTTATAGCGCCCTCCATCGTAAAAAGAATCTGGGGTAATATTGAGCACACCCATTATTTTTGGACTGTCTAAAAAAATTAAATTCCCCTTACAATTTAATGAAAAGGGAACTGTAGGACCAGAATTTGTGTTTTTTGCCATGAGATCTTAAGATTCAAAGGGATAGGGTTGTTGGGTTTAATTATTTGTGCGAAATTTACGCAAATTAACTAAAGACATGGCCAATACCTCGGACCAATATAATGCAGTGATTAAAATGTGTAGAGACCTCTTTGAAAAAAAGATGTCTGACTATGGTGCTGCATGGCGTATTTTAAGACTCCCTTCCTTGACGGATCAGCTATTTATAAAAGCGCAAAGGATCCGTGGGCTTCAACAAAACACAGAACAGAGGGTGGCAGAGGGTGAGATTTCTGAATTTATGGGCATCATTAATTATTCTGTCATGGCACTTGTACAAATGGAAAAAGGTACTGTGGAGCAGCCAGATATGGATGTGACCCAAGCCTTAGCAGCCTATGACAAGCAAATAGCACTGACCAAATCTCTTATGGAGGCAAAAAACCATGATTATGGAGAAGCTTGGAGAGATATGAGGGTGAGCTCACTTACAGACCTTATTCTACAAAAACTACTCAGGGTTAAGCAAATTGAAGACAATCAAGGTAAAACACTGGTCAGCGAAGGAATAGATGCTAATTATCAAGATATGCTTAATTATGCTGTCTTTGCATTGATTCATTTAGAATCTTAATAGATCATTTATGAAATATATCACGCATTTATCTAGAATCCTTGTAGGGGTTTTATTCATAGTCAGCGGTTTTATAAAGCTGAATGATCCAGTGGGTTTTTCCTTTAAATTGGAAGAGTATTTTAGTGTAGGTGTTTTAGATTTACCTGTACTAATGCCATTTGCCCTTGCAATCGCTTTTTTTGTGGTTGTATTTGAAGTGCTTTTAGGGGTGTTTTTACTACTTGGTTATCAATTGAAATTCACCTTATGGAGTTTATTGTCCATGATTGTTTTCTTCACTTTTTTAACTTTTTACTCTGCCTATTTTAATAAAGTTACAGATTGTGGGTGTTTTGGAGACGCTATAAAATTAACCCCCTGGGAGTCTTTTACCAAAGATATTATTTTACTAATCTTGATTTTACTGCTTTTTTCAGGGAAAAAATATTTGAATATTTTACTACCAACCTCATGGACCAAGGGAGTGGTGGTTTTGAGTTTTTTAGGTGCTGTTTCCTTTGGTTTCTGGGTGTTGCAACACCTACCAGCCATAGATTTTAGACCTTATAAAATAGGCGTACATATCCCATCTGGAATGTCTGTCCCTGACAATGCACCTAAATCTATTTACGAATACCAATGGGTTTTTGAAGTCAATGGCGCAGAAAAAGTTATTACGACACAAAAGGAATATCCCAATGTAGACGGTACCTTTTTAAGAGTTACCACAGAAAAAATCCAAGAGGGTTATGTACCCCCTATACACGATTTTACCATAGAGCAGGAAGGGGTAGATCAGACAGAGTCATTAATGATGGTACCTAAGCTGGTGATGGTTGTGGCGTATGATTTAGCCAAAAGCAATCCCCAAGCTTTTGAAAAAGTAGCTCAAGCTACTTTAAAAGCCCACAATGCAGGTTATGAAGTGATTGGCATGTCTGCTTCTTCAGAAGCACAGGCAGCAGACGTGATAGAAAAATATGGGCTTGGTTTTGATTTTTATTTTACGGATCAAACTACCTTAAAAACTATAGTGCGTTCTAATCCTGCAATTTTAGTAGTAGAACATGGAACAATTACACAAAAGAGACATTATAATGACTTTGAATTATTAGAGTTCAATACAACCAATTAACATAATTATGAGAAAGAAAATTGTAGCCGGAAACTGGAAAATGAATAATGATTTAAAAGCCACACAGCTTTTAATTGAGGATTTAAAAGAATTGACACTAGCGTCTGACGTTTCTGTTATGGTGGCACCTACCTTTGTAAACTTAACAGCTGCTTTAGATGCGGCGGCTACTACACCTATTGAAGTGATTGCACAAAACATGCATTTCGCAGATTCAGGTGCCTATACAGGAGAAATATCTGCAGACATGCTTAGTGCTGTAGGCATTAAAACAGTCATTTTAGGACACTCAGAGCGAAGAAGTTATTTTGGAGAAACTGATGAGATTTTAGCTAAGAAAGCAAAACAAGCCATTGACAAAGGTTTACAGCTAATGTTTTGTTTTGGAGAGGAATTGGCAGATAGAAAATCTGACAATCATTTTAATGTAGTGGAGGGTCAGCTTAAAAATGCTTTATTTGAATTACCTGCAGCTGCATGGTCACAAATTATTTTGGCCTATGAACCCGTTTGGGCGATTGGTACAGGGGAAACTGCTTCAGCAGACCAAGCACAAGAAATGCATGATTTCATAAGAAAAACCATTGCTATAGCATACAATGATGCGATTGCTCAGGAAGTGTCTATCCTTTATGGAGGAAGCGTGAAACCTGCCAATGCAGTAGAGATTTTCTCTAAGCCAGATGTAGATGGCGGTCTAATTGGTGGAGCAGCGCTTGTTGCTTCAGATTTTGCTGCTATTGTGAACGCTTTCAACTAATTATGACCTTAGACTACACTGCTTGTCACTTTGAAGTGACTCCATTACAGCCTGCATCAGATTTGCTTATAGCGGAATTAGGCTCTTTGGGATTTGAAAGTTTTGAAGAAACGTCTACGGGAGTGATCGCATATATTAACACTGCTTTTTGGCGTCCTTCTTTGTTGGAGGGTTTAGCGGTTTATGATTATGAAGGTTTTTCTTTTTCATATACCCTAAAAGATATTCCTCAAGAAAATTGGAACGCCAATTGGGAAGCTAATTTTTCTCCAATACAGGTAGACAATCATTGTGTAGTCAGAGCACCTTTTCATGAGGCCCCAGACGTTACTTATGATATTGTTATTGAACCAAAGATGAGTTTTGGCACGGGACACCATGAGACTACCCACATGATGTTGGGTGCCATTTTACAGCTGGATTGTCAGGATAAGAAAGTCATGGATATGGGAAGTGGTACTGGTGTATTAGCGATCCTTACTGCCATGAAAGGTGCTACAGCGGTAGACGCCGTAGATATTGACCATTGGTGCTTTTTAAATGCCTTAGAGAATGTTGAAAGAAATAAGGTACCTTTCATTAACGTATATGAAGGAGATGTTTCTTTCTTAGGATCTCATGCATTAAAAGAAAAGTCATACGACATTTTTCTTGCCAACATTAACAGAAATATTTTGTTGAACGATATGGCAGTCTATAAGGATCATTTAGCCACAGGCGGATACCTTTTGTTGAGTGGTTTTTACGACCAAGATTTAGGCATGATTAAAGAGAAATGCGCTTCTTTAGGAATTGAATATCAAAGTCATACAGAGAAGAATGACTGGGTAGCGGCTGTTTTTAAATCTGTTTAATTTTTTATATTTTTAAGGTATGAAGGAACAACAGGAATCTTCTCAGGATACATTAGAGGCGGCTGAAAAGGAAAGTGAACTCATTGTTTATAATGATGAGGTAAACACTTTTGATCATGTCATTAATACTTTAATCAGGGTGTGCAAGCATTCAAATGAGCAAGCCCAGCAATGTACTCTAATTATTCACTTTAAAGGTAAGTGCACCGTTAAAACAGGGCCAATTGAAAAGTTAAAGTCTGCTTGTCAAGGTATTTTAGACGCAGGCATTCAGGCAGAGATTGTTTAGTTGTCAAGGAATTACTCACCCAATAAAAAAGCCCCTTTTAAGGGGCTTTTTTATATAATTAATTCACAATAATTCTATAGAGAATTGGTTTATTTACACAAGTAGGTCCGATCATTTTTGATAAATCCTCACGAGCTAGTGGGGTAATTTTTCCCTGAGTAGTCCGTAAACAAAGGTGCCTAATAGTGCAGCTCCAATCACGACAAATATGCTCACAGCGCCTGTTCCCAATAGAACATACATAGGTCCAGGACAGGCACCTGCTAGGGCCCAACCCAACCCAAAAATAGATCCACCAATAATTGCAGCGGTATAATTTTTCGCTTTGCTAGGAATTTCAATGGCCTGGCCGGAGAGGTCTTTTAATTTGAATTTTTTGATCAGTGCAATTCCAATGGCACCTAATGCCACAGCGCTCCCTATAATTCCATACATATGAAAAGATTCAAAACGGAACATTTCAAATATTCTAAACCAGGAGACTGCTTCGGATTTAACCAATAAGATACCAAAGAAAATACCTACCGATAAAAATTTTAAATATTTCATAGTCTAGAATAATTGGGGTAAAATTAAATGTGTCATAATAAGTCCTCCAATAAAAAATCCAATGACAGCCACTAAAGAAGGTACTTGTAAGTTGCTCAAACCACTGATTGCATGGCCAGAGGTGCAGCCACCCGCGTAGCGGGTGCCAAAACCAACTAGAAAGCCACCTATAATGAGTATGGCCCAAGTTTTTGGTTCACCTAGAGCTTCTAAACTAAAGAGTTCAGGGGGTAAAATACTGGCTCCAGGATTCTGAAATCCCATTTGTTGTAATGCCTCTGCGGTAGACGCGCTTATAGCTATATCTGGTTGGTTTTGGAGAAAATGACTTCCGAGATACCCACCAATAACGGCACCTAATACCACGACTAAGTTCCATTTTTGGGATTTAATGTCAAATTTAAAGGAGGAAGCCCATTTCCCGGCACCACCAATGGCACAGAGTGTTCTGAGGTTAGAAGACATGCCAAAGTTCTTTCCAAAGACAGTAAGGCTAAGCATGACTAAAGCAAAAAGAGGGCCGGATACATACCAGGGCCAAGGGTCTAAAATAAAATCCATTTAAATATTTTTGTCAAAAGTAAGGAAAATATGATGGCTGCTTTGTAACATCTGTTACCAAAGAGATATTATTGGAGATTTATGAATAGCTCTAAAAATTTAATACAATCAAGTTATGATAATTATTAGATATCCGATACCATATAATAATATGAGCTAGATTATAATTAACATTAAACTTTTAAGTAAAAAGAATGTACATACTATAATTTAGTTAATTGCAAACACTAGTCTACAATAATTTCATCTATAAAAATCCAGCTTTTGCCTCCTGGGTTGGGGTGCCATTCAGGATTTTTAAGGGGGCTTTTCACCACTACCTTTAGATGGGTTGCGGCAACTTCAGGAAAAGAGATTTCCAAAAATTTCTTTTTAACGTCGTTGTTTGGCTCCTCAGGAGAATAACTTTGTTGGGCTATTTTTTTATAATCAATCCCATTGTTACTGCTGAAGATTTCTAAACCAATAGGGTAAAAAATCCAACTTGCAGGAGCAGACAAGGTTCCAACTGCCATTGAATTCACTTTTTCACTTTTGCTTAATGTGAGTATTGCCTCGCTGTTTTTACCTTCAAATCCAAGCCACATGCCGTCTACAAAATTGGTAGAACCTCTTTTTAAATCTACCAGTGATTTCCCTCCATTAGCGGTGTATTTTTCATTGGGTATTTCCAACAGCTCCACCTTTGAATAATCTATATTAGACTTTTTAAAATCTGCCTCTGCCACGGCACTTAGCCCCCATCCCTCCATATAAGTAACCGCTTTTAGAACGGTAGTCTTGTCTATGGAAAAAGGACGGTTGTATTTTATACTAGTCGTGTCAGGAGTACTTCCGTCCAGGGTGTAAAAGAGACTTGCATTTTCAAACACATAGGCCATTTCTATGGCTAGAGAATCTCTAAAAAAATCTGTTTTGGATAAAATAGTAGGCGGGTCTAATGCGGTTTGGGCAAAAGTATCTTCAGAGATATAATGCAAGCGTAGCTTTCCGTTTTTAGCCACAAATGCCTCCATTGTATTTTTATTTATTTGCGTGTCTGTGAGGTAGGCGTTTTCTAAGGTATTTATTTCACTAATGATATCTAATGATTTGCTGGTCACATTGGTGGCAAAAGCATTTATGGTTAACAGATGGTCTAGAGATTTTACGTATTCCATCCCTTTGTCTGTAATTGGGGTTTGTGGAATTTGCAATTTCAAAAGATGCTCAAAGTTTTTCAAAAACACCGCTAAAGTGTCATTCATATTGCTAGCACCCAAGTTTATTTCTACAATATTTTCTTGGTATTTTTTCAGGAGTTTAAAGTCTTTTTTAGTCAGATTTTTTTTCCCTCTTGCGTTGACTATTACCATTGGGTGTCCAAAAGTAATTGGGTAGGCCGTAATTCCTTTGGAGGCTAATGCGAGGATCCAATCTTGTGGCACAGGGTTTATGGTTTTCTCCCATTGTTTAATAGGACTGTTGTCTTCTAGAAAGGATTGCAATGCCAACGCCACTTTTTCATTGGCTTCTAAATTAGCTGTACTGCAGTCAAAACAGGCTTTGTTTTGAATCCACCATTCTAACAGGACTATTTCCTGACTGCTAAGTTGCTTTTTGGATTTTGGTGGCATATGCTCTTTTTCCTCTAAGGGTAAATGTACTCTGGTAAGAAGGGTGCCTAAAGTATCTTTATTTGTTGGAAAAATGGGACCATGTTCCCCACCTTTTAGCAGCCATTCTGGCGATGTCATCAATAGACCACCCTCTGTTTTTTTTTCGCTGTGACAGGCCAAACATTTAAGGTCCAACACAGGCTTCACCAAATCGTTATAAACCATGGTATTTTCCAATGAGGCAATGGAAAGGCTTGAGCTGGAATCATTTTGCCCAAATAAGAAGCCTTCACCATGGGTCATGTTTCCGCCGTAATGCCCAGTAATAATCAATAAAAGCACCAATATAGCATAGAGGGGAAGGAATGCTTTAGTGGTCCAAACAGCTTTATATTGTTGTATGAAAAGCAAGCCAAATGCCCCTAGGGCAAAGGCTATTCCCATGTTTCTATGTAAGGACAAGTTATCTTGGTTGTAAGCCCCATCCTGGGCTAAAAGTAAACCTGAGATAACAGAGAAGAGTGCAAAACCTGCTGTAGTAGCTAAGGTAAATGCGCTAATTTGTTGTGGTAACGGTATTTTCTTAAACCTACTAAAACATTCCAACGCAAAACCAAATAGAAAAATACCAATAGGTAAATGCACCAAAAGTGGGTGAAAATTTCCCATCATTTGCCAAAGGTTGAAATTCAATAATTGAAAGCTGCCACAAAGGGCTAAAAAATGGATGCTTAACAGTTGAAAAACCCCAAAGATGTTGACTTGTTGAAATATTAAAAACATATTATTCTACGAGTATTTGATCTATAAAAAGCCAAGATTGTGTTCCCTTTCCAGGATGCCATTCAGGAATATTATTTAAGGCTGTTATTTCAATAGAGAGTTGGGTGTAGCTTTTAATTGGAATATCTACTATAAAAGTTTTTAATTGGGCCATCAATGGTTGACCTGCTTCCTTATTATAAAGTGTTCCAATAGCGGTGTTATTGTGTTTTACAATAATGTTTGTGGGTGGAAAAATCCATGCATCTTGATCAATCAAGCTACTGATATACACCTTATTCATGACAATGGCTTTTTCAAACACCAAATCTATCCTTACCACCGGTTGGTTAAAACCCAACCATTCTTCACTATTTCTGAAAGACAGCGGCCCTTTAGTACTATTGATTAGGGTGGCTGCTCCTTTTCCAGGATAAGCGTCGTTTGCCGGAGGAAAAACACTTATTTGTGCTTGATTCAAAGGTTGCTTTATTTTGTATACCTCTAAAGCCACGGTATCGCTGGTTTTATAGTCTGGATGCGTGGCGTAGGCAAGTAATTTAGTGTTTTCACTAAGTATAATAGGGGAGGAATACGCCTTTGGTGTACTGTTAAGTTGGGTATTTATTCCTTCTGATTGAAACCATAAAATAGCGCCAGGATAAGGGCGCTCCAGCCGGACTGTTGTACTGTCTTTAAAGAGTGTTTTTTTTGTTATAATCAGGGGATTAGAGAGTTGAAAAGTCTTGGAGCTGCTAAGCGTCACTGACTGGTTAATCGCTTGTTTACAACCCACTAAGCAACCCAGCAAACCAACCACAATACACCCTACTAAGACAAAGTGTTTTTCCCTTATTAGACAGAGACTTCTCATATCCTTATGAGTTTAATAGGATATGTTTTTCCGGCATTCCATTGGGTTACATAAACATTGTGGTCTTTGTCTACACAAACATCATGGGGGTGTTTAAAAACTTTTAAGCCTTGGCGCATTTTTTGCAGCTCACCCGCTTCATTGTAAGAAGGTGCTATACCACCAGGAGCAGAAGTAAGTTTATTGTCTCGATCTAAAATAGCTATAAAACCACTATTGGCGGCCCCATCACCAGACCAAATAGTGGCCAGATACACTTCTTGCTCGTGAATGACTGGCCTGCATATATATGCCCCTGGTAAATGGGTAGTGCTTAAAAAATTCCCGTTGAGGTCAAAACGTTTTAATTCGTTTCCCTGTCTTTCAGTAATGAGCAGGCTGGGGTTTTTGCTTCTAGTGTCTATACAAATGCCATGGGCATTTAAAAACTGGTGTTTTTCCGTCCCTTTTCCGCCAAATACGTTTAAAATTTCGCCTTTGGCATTGTAGTGAAGGATGTATTGTGCACCATAGCCGTCTGCCACGAAGACATCGCCGTTTGCGGCCACACAAGTTTCCGTAGGAATATACTCAGAGGGGCTAAGATACTTCTCACTTTCTACAGGAAAGGGAAAAATTTGAACCACTTTTCCATCTAGGGTTGTTTTGATCACCTCATGCCTGTTGTTGTCTGAAATATACAAGAATTCTGTGCCGTTTTCATCGTGAATACTCAGTCCGTGTGCGCCTGGGTATTCGTTTCCCCAGCTGTTTACTAAGGCGCCAGAAGTGTTGTAAACCAACACATTATTGGCAGTGTGGTTGGTCAATAGGTACAAGAGTCCTTTGCGGTCCTGTACCATTTCATGGCAGTCATTTACAGGATAGAAATTGGGATTCAATGCGCCCCAGTTTAAGTCTATTTTGTATTGGTGGCTCCCATGTCCTATAACGGCATCTTTTAGGACATTAACCCCAAGTGTGTCCCATCCAAAGAGCCCCAAGCCTAGAAATCCGAGACCAGATGTAGCTATAAATTCTTTTCTTTTCATGCTAACTTAAAATATCTCTGACAATTTTTCCTTCTACATCTGTAAGTCTGAATCTTCTTCCCTGATGTTTGTAAGTGAATTTTTCATGGTCTATACCCAATAAATGTAACATGGTTGCTTGAAAATCATGAACATGTACGGGGTTTTCTACAATATTGTATCCAAAATCATCTGTTTTTCCGTACAATCCTGGTTTTATTCCGCCTCCAGCCAGATACATGCTAAAGGATCTTGGGTGGTGGTCTCTTCCGTAATTGGTATCTGTGAGTAGTCCCTGTGAGTAATTGGTTCTTCCAAACTCTCCACCCCAAACCACTAAGGTGTCTTCTAATAAACCCCTCTGTTTGAGGTCCATAATGAGTGCAGCAGAAGCCTGATCTACATCTTTGGCTTGTTTGGCAATGGCACCAGGAAGGTTTTCATGTTGGTCCCATCCCATATGATACAGTTGTATAAAACGCACATCTTTTTCTGCCAATCTTCTAGCTAACAAGCAGTTGGCAGCAAATGTACCGGGGATTTTAGCGTCTGCTCCGTACATTTTATAAATATAGTCTGGCTCTTTTTCTGTGCTAATTACATCTGGCACAGAGGTTTGCATCCTATAAGCCATTTCATATTGGGCAATCCTACTCTTAATCTCTGGATCTCCGTAGTCTTCATAACCAGCGTCATTTAATGCTGCCAAGTGGTCTAGCATGTTTCTTTTAGTAGCCTTATTCATGCCGTCTGGATCATTTAAATACAAGACAGGATCTTTGGCTGCCCTAAACTGCACCCCTTGGTGTAGGGAATGTAAAAACCCATTCCCCCAAAGCCTGGTATACAAAGGTTGACCATTGGGCCTTCCTGTTCCCCTAGAAAGTAAAACGGTAAAAGCAGGAAGGTTGTCATTTTCACTGCCTAAGCCATAACTCAACCAAGACCCAATACTTGGACGCCCGGGTTGTTGGGAGCCTGTTTGGAAAAAAGTGACTGCAGGATCGTGGTTAATAGCCTCTGTATACATGGAGTTTATCACACAAATGTCGTCTGCTACTTTTGCGGTATAAGGCAAAAGATCGCTGATCCAAGCAGGGTTGTTGCCGTATTGTTTAAAATTAAATTGGGAACCTACTAGTGGAAATTTATCTTGTCCAGAGGTCATTCCGGTAAGCCTTTGTCCGTTTCTAATAGATTCTGGTAAATCTTCTCCACGCCTTTTATTGAGCATGGGCTTGTAGTCAAATAATTCTAATTGTGAGGGGCCACCACTTTGAAACAAATAAATGACCCTTTTTATTTTGGCAGGATGGTGGAGCCCTCCTAGGGATCCCTTAACACCTGCATTTGGTGTAGCAGAAGTAATTACGCCGTTTTTAGTGGTGTTAAAATATGGCGTACCTAATAATGAGGCCAAGCCAATCCCACCAATGCCAAGAGCAGTTTTACCTAGAAAGGCCCTTCTGTTGAGTTGTAGGGAGCGTTCTTCTATAATCTTTTTTTCACTCATGATTAGCTGCGGGTAATGGTTAGGTCTAAATTTAAAATGGTGTGAGCTGTTAGGGACAGGGCGGTAAATGCAGTATCTTTTTCTTTAAAAGACCTTTCTTTTTCTCCAATGCCTAAATACGCTTCAGGTAAAACACCTTCTTCTAATACCTGTTGCTCCATGTCGTGGTAAAGCGCTAGTAATTGTTCGGCTACTTTTTCAGTGGTAAATTGGCCAGTAGCTGCCAAGTATATATAGGCCAACTGGGCGGCTACTTTGGTTTCTTTTTTAGTAGCTTTTTCTGCCAATACCCGAGATGCTTCTATGATTTGTGGGTCATTTAATAATACCAAGGCCTGAAGTGGGGTATTGGTTTGTTGGCTTTTTACACTGCATAAATCTCTATTAGAGGCATCAAAGGTGAGCATGCTCGGCGGAGGAACGGTTCTTTTCCAAAAGGTGTACATACTTTTTCTATAGAGAGAAGCACCAGTGTCTGGCACATAGTTGGCTGTACTTCCGCCGCCTCCGCCGGTGGTTTCTTTCCACAAGCCTTCTGGTTGATACGGTTTTACGCTCGGGCCACCAATTTTTCTGACCAATAAGCCGCTAATCGCTAAGGCTTGGTCTCTAATGCTCTCTGCAGACAATCTCAATCTTGGTGCCCTGGCCAGCCATTTATTTTCTGGGTCTAATTGAAGGGCTTTTTCGCTTACGGCACTATTTTGTTTGTAGGTGTCTGATTGTACAATGAATCGCATGATTTTATGTAAATCCCACCCCCCATCTTTAAACTTAAGGGCCATAAAATCCAGTAATTCAGGATGGGTAGGAAGTGACCCTTGGTTACCAAAATCATAGCTGCTGGCTACCAATCCCTGACCAAAAAAGCGCTGCCATATTCTATTGACGGCTACCCTCGCTGTTAGCGGATGCTCCTCTGCAAACAACCACTGAGAAAGCCCCAACCTATTTTTTGGAAAATGTTCTGGGAAAGGCAATATTTTTTCTGGGGTATTAGGAAAGACCTCTGTGGTGGGTTGGTCATAAGCCCCACGGTTTAATATGAATGTTTTTCTGGCAATGGGCATGTCTTGCATGACCATAATTTCCATGCCCTTGTCTATACCATTGTTGTCAGGCATTTTTTGGCGCTCTTGTAAGTTTAAAAAGGCTAGCACTCCTTTTTGGTCTTCTGGTGTAATTCTCATGGTGGGCGCCGGGACTTCATTGCGGTCAGAAACCAATCCTTTTTCATCTAGATTGTTAAAGAAACTAAAGAGTTCAAAGTGATTTTTTTGAGAGATAGGATCGTATTTGTGGTCGTGGCAACGGGCACACTCCATAGTCATACCCAGAAAAGCAGTGCCAAATGTATTTGCCCTGTCTTCTACGTATTCTACTCGGTATTCCTCTGGTATAACACCCCCTTCGAAAGTAATTTTATGGTTTCTATTAAATCCTGTTGCCAAAATTTGCTCTTTGGTAGGGTTGGGCAATAGGTCTCCAGCCAACTGATAGGTCACAAAAGTATTGTAAGGCATGTTTTCTTTAAAAGCGTGAATAACCCAATCCCTCCACGGCCACATGGTTCTCTCAAAATCATCCTGATAGCCGTGGGTGTCTGCATACCTTGAAATGGCCAACCATTCAGAGGCCATGTGTTCCGCGTAATCTGCGGTGCTAAGTAAACTATCTACTATTTTGTCATATGCGTTAGGGTCTGTATTGGACACAAATGTTTTTACAGTTTCTGGGCTAGGCGGCAATCCTGTAAGGTCCAAAAATACCCTTCTTAAAAGCACTTCTTTGGATGCTGCTTCAGAGGGGTCTAGGCCTTTTTCAAGGAGTTTTTTGTAGACAAAAGCATCTATTTCGTTGGCTCCCCAACTGGGGTTTAGATTTGGAACTTTTTCTGCTGTTGGAGGGCTAAATGCCCAATGTTCTTGGTAATTACCTCCTTGGGCAATCCATTTTTCCAGGACCTCTTTCTCGTATTCACTAAGGCTTAGATTGGATTCTGGAGGTGGCATTTGGGTGATTGGGTCTGTGCTGTGTATGCGTACCACTAGTTCACTTGCCTCTGGTTTGAATGGGACTACGGCTCGGCGGTCTTTGGCTTTGCCAAGGGCCATATAGGCCCCCGCTGCAGTATGCAGCGAAAGACCGCCCTGAAGGGCATTTTTATCTGGCCCATGGCATTTAAAGCACCTGTCTGAAAGTATGGGCTTCACGTGAAAAGTAAAGTCTACGGAATCTGGCACCTTTTCTAAAAGCATTCCAGTATTGACGTCTTTTATTTTGGGCCCTTTGGTTTGGCATGCCACCACAACAAATAACAGTATTATAGAAAATAACACCCCTAATTTTGCAGTAGCTGCTTGTGTTTTACTTAAGTAATAAAGTAGGCGCATGGCATTTCTTGTTTAACTTACTTAAGGTCTATATAAAAAACCCTTTGTGCAATTAATTTAGACAAACGACAATGCCCTGTGGCTTAATAGATTGTACTACAAGACAAACACCTTAGCCGTTTGGCCACGCCTTAACTAATAAGGTCTTGAAGAATTTTAGACTTTACTTCCGTAATATAACTTCTGCCTATTGTAAACCGCTCTCCTTGTATTTCTATACTATTTCCTTCTACAGATTCTATACGGTCTATGGCTACTGTAAAAGACCGGTGTATTCTGATAAATTTATCTGGAGGAAGCTCATCTGTAAAGCTGCTCAATGTTTTGTGGATAATGTATTTTCCTAAATCTGTTTTGATTCTGATGTAGTCTTTTAGGCTTTCAATAAGGACTATTTTGTTCAGTTCAATTTTTTGCAATTTCTTTTTGTCAATTTTCACAAAAATACTCTTCGTTTCAGTAGTTGAATGGTCTAGAACTTCTCGGTGTTTTCTTAGCTGTATGACTCTTTGAACAGATTTTAAAAACCTCGGAAATGGGATGGGCTTGACCAGATAGTCAATGGCTTGAAGTTCAAAGCTTTCTAGGGCATGGGTTTCATGGGCGGTGGTCATAATGACCATGGGTTTTACCTCCAAACTTTTTAGAAAAGACAAGCCATCTAGTACAGGCATGTTAATGTCTAAAAAAATAAGGTCTAAAGGATTATCTTGAACAAAACTTGCTGCTGTTACTGCATTATTAAAACTAGCCACAAGTTCAATGTCATTAATTTCTTTGCAGTATTTTTCCAGAATGCTTACTGCTAAGGGTTCGTCGTCTATAATGATGGTTTTCAGACTCATACTTTTAATTTGAGTTTTACGGTAAAGTGTTGGTCGGTTTGGTTTATTTCTAAATGATACTCTTGGGGCTTATAACCCAGTTCTAGTCTTTTTTTTACATTGGCCAAGCCAATACCACTGCTGTTTTTGTTTGCATGGATTAGCGATTTGGCGTCTTGCGTGTTTACGGGTAAATTATTACAAACTTCAAAGTACAAAAAATCTCCCGTTACTTGAGCACTTAGAGAAATTTTCACCGCGCCTAAATTTTGATTTGCACCGTGTTTAAAACTATTTTCAATAAGTGGAATCAGTAGCATGGGTGCAATTTTTTTGCCTTCTAAATCTCCTTTAATATCCACCGTTACTTTTAAGTGATCACTAAATCGAATGCGTTCTAGGTCTATGTAATTTTGAATGCAGTGGAGTTCGCTTACTAAATCTTGTTTTCTTTTTTTGGTGGCGTATAATAAATAGCGCATCAGCTCGGAGAGCTTAAGAACCACTTCAGGTGCTTTGTCTGACTTTTCTAGGGTGAGGCCATAAATATTATTGAGGGTATTAAAGAAAAAATGGGGAGACACTTGGGACCTTAAAAAACGCAACTCAGTAGCCAATTGTCTTTTTTCTAAATCGTTAAATCGATTGTTTTCTCCCAGCCAGTCAATGGTCACTTTAATGGCCGTGACAAAGGCTACTACGTAAAATTCGCCCAGCATCATTTGAAGGGCGTAATTGAAACTTAAACCATTGGGTTCTTCGGGTCCTTCGGGCCATACATTGGTGGTGCTCACCAAATAATAGGTGAGGTAGTATTTTAAAATCAGCATTAAAAATAAAGACAGCACCACTAGTCCAGCGTAACTCCAGTATTTTTTTTTGTATACAAACTTTGGCATGAGGTAATAAACATTAAGGTAAGCCAAAGTCATATGAATGGGAAAGCCCAGTAAATTTGTTTTTAAAGAGTAGCTATAATCGTCAAAATAACTCCCCCATCTAATGGTGTTAAATAAGATGTAAATAGTCCAAAAGATCACATGATGCCTTTTTGTAATTTGATATTTCTTCGAATAAGAAGGTTGGTTAAGTAGGGCGTCTATTTGATTATCTGCAATCATGGAGGTTATTTAAGCGGTGCTATCAAAAAAATGAATTTAGGAAGTTTTTATTGTTTTAATAAGGATGTTGTATGCCTTAAATGCATTGTCATTGGTCTAAATTCTTTTAAAATTCTTTTAAAATTAACAAAATTGGATCAGATTATAAGTATACCTTGTGGGGTGAAATTTAGTTTAAATTCTGCTATAAGAATACAATTTGTAATTTTAGAATAACATTTACTAGGTATTATTCATGAAAATAATTTTAAAAAATTGCCTTTTTTTTAGTCTGAGTTTCTTCTTTGTGGCCTATTCTTCAGGGCAATCACTTCCATTTGAATCCAATACGCCCATACCGCATTCTTATGTAGCTTACAGGACGTCTGAGACTATTTTAATAGATGGTATGGCGGAGGAATCTGTTTGGGACAGCACGCCATGGACAGCTCCATTTGTTGATATTGAAGGGTTAAAAAAGCCAAAATACAATACCCAAATGAAAATGTTATGGGATGAGAAATATTTGTACTTCATGGCTAGACTTGAAGAGCCACATGTTTGGGGTACATTAAAGCAGCGGGATACGGTTATTTTTTACAACAATGATTTCGAAATTTTCATTGATCCAGACGGAGATACCCATAATTATGTAGAATTTGAAATGAATGTGCTCAATACGGTTTGGGATTTGTTTTTGACTGCACCTTATAGAAACAATCCTAAAGTATTAAATCAATGGGACATGAAGGGGGTTTTGTCTGCAGTCCATGTAGCGGGTACCATAAACGATGCTTCTGACTCAGACCAAGGCTGGTCTTTAGAAGTAGCCATACCATGGACTGTTTTTAATGAAGTGACTCAAATGAATACCACTGTAGCTGGAACTTTCTGGCGTATGGGTTTTTCTAGGGTCAATTGGGAATTTGAGTTAAAAGAGGGCCGTTACAGCCGTAAAAAAGACCCCAACGGATCCTATTTGCCTGAATACAATTGGGTGTGGTCTCCTCAAATGGTGGTGAATATGCACGAACCAGAAAAGTGGGGATATGTGTATTTCAGTGCTAAATATCCTGGTGAAGCGGAAGAATTTACGCCCCCTGAACAAGAGCATTTAAAATGGTTCATGTACCAGGAATACAGAAAATTATTGGCGGCACATAAAGCGGGGCTGCCTTTAAATAAATCCCTCATACAAAGTAATGTAGTGTGGAAAGGTACTGAAGTAGTTTTAAATATAGCCCTTCAAGCCACAGGTTTTAGCCTGCTTTGCGACAGTCCTTTTGGTCCTGAAACTTTAGAAATAAACCCCTATGGTAAATTTATACGTTATGAAACTAACCACCCTTAAACGCCCTATGATTTTTGGGCTTTTGGCCCTCGTATTTTTGAGTGCCTGTCAAAACAAGCCAAAGACTTTGGCGGAAACACCTGTTAAAGCGCCATTTAAATATTGGACTTGGACTACAGCTAACCCGGAAAGGACAGATGCCTCTTATGTGGCTGAGTTTGAAAAATATGCCCAAAATGGCATAGATGCAGTGTTGATAAATACCAACACAGACCCTAGTCTTCTAGCGCGTTTGGTGCCCATAGCTGAAAAAGCAGGATTGGAAGTGCACGCTTGGATTATGGCGATTAATAGGCCTGGAGATAAGGAGGCAGAAAAGCACCCAGAGTGGTATGCAGTGAGTAGGGACGGTAAATCTTGCTTTGACCAGCCACCCTATGTGGGTTATTACAAATGGATGTGTCCCACTAGAAAAGAATCCAGAGACCATGTGCTTTCTCTTGTAGCTGGTTTGGCTAAAGTTAGCGGGGTGGCAAGTGTTCACTTAGATTATATTAGGTATTCAGATATTTATTTACCTGTGGGACTTTTGCCAAAATACAACTTGGTTCAAGATACGGAACTGCCAGAATTTGACTTTTGTTATTGCGAGTTTTGTGTGGCGGAGTTTCAAGAGAAGCACCACAGAAATCCTTTAGAAATGGCGCACCCTGAAATTGATATAGAATGGAAGCAGTTTAGGTTAAATAAAGTAAAAAGTATTGTAGACGCTGCTTATGACATTGCCCATAAAAACAATAAAATGCTCACTGCTGCCGTGTTTCCTTATCCAGAGATGGCAGACCATATGGTGCGCCAAAGGTGGGACAAATGGAAAATAGATGCGGTTTTGCCTATGATTTATAACAGTTTTTACAACGAAGGGGTAGATTGGATTGGTTTTGCTACCGCCCAAGGAGTAAATGATTTAAAAGGCAAAGGGGTAGGTTTGCACACAGGGGTGTACGTACCCCCTATGAGTGCTGCAGAGGTAGGTTTAGCTATTAGCGAGGCCCAAAACAATGGGGCCAACGGCGTTTCTTTTTTTGACGGAAATGCCATAACAGCGGCCCAATGGGAAGTGATAAAAGCGTCTAAGAATGCACAGAAACAATAAGGTTTGCTTATGAACCCTTTTAAAAAAACATATTACACTGCGCTGCTATTGGGGAGTTTGTCTTTTTATTCTTGCCAAGATGCAACAGATTTAAAAACACCCACAGCAGCAGAACAAAGCAGTAGCTTAGTAGATTTTGTAAATCCTTTAATGGGTACAGATTCAGATTTTAGCCTTTCTAATGGGAACACTTATCCTGCTATTGCAACCCCTTGGGGAATGAATTTCTGGACCCCCATGACTGCAAAAATGGGAGATGGCTGGACATACAAATACGACGACAATACCATTAGGGGTATAAAGCAAACCCACCAGCCCAGTCCATGGATCAATGATTATGCCGCTTTTTCTTTTATGGCCACCACAGGACCATTAGAGGTTCAGGAAGACAAAAGAGCTTCTTGGTTTTCACATAAAGCAGAAAAAGTGCAACCAGATTATTATAGTGTTTACTTAGCAGATTATGATGTGACTATGGCGGTTACACCAACTGAGAGAGCGGCCCATTTTAAATTCACTTTCCCAAAGAGTGACGCATCTCATGTGATTTCAGATGGGTTTTTTAAAGGATCTATGGTGAAAATTATTCCAGAAGAGCGAAAAATAATTGGCTATTGTCGCAATAATAGTGGTGGCGTACCAGATAATTTTCATAATTACTTTGTGGCCGTATTTGACACAGATTTTGACATGACACAAACTTGGGCAGACGGTTGGAGTTTGGATTCTCAAAGCAACACACAAGAAGGAGAACACGTGGGTGCTGTGGTAGGTTTTAAAACAGCAAAGGGGCAAGAAATACACATGAAAGTAGCTTCTTCCTTTATTTCTCCAGCCCAAGCCGAATTAAATTTAAATCGTGAAATTGGCAGCGACTCTTTTGAACAGACAAAAAATAAAGCGACAGCAGCATGGGAAAAAGAATTAGAGCGCATTATGGTACGCAGTACTAATACAGACCAACTGCAAACTTTTTACTCTTGTTTGTACCGGGTTTTATTATTTCCTAGAAAATTTTATGAGTATAACGCCTCTAACGAGGTGATACATTACAGTCCTTACAACGGCAACATTGAAAAGGGATTTATGTTTACTGACAATGGATTTTGGGACACTTTCAGGGCTGTTTTTCCTTTCTTCAACCTTATGTATCCAGAGTTAAATACACAGATTTTAGAAGGTTTGGCCAATACCTACAAAGAATCTGGATGGTTGCCAGAGTGGGCTAGTCCCGGACATAGAGATTGTATGGTTGGCTCAAATTCTGCCCCAATTATTGCAGACGCATTGCTGCAGGGCGTAACAGGAGATCAAGATTTACTCTTAGAAGCACTTTTAAAAAATGCGACCGAATCCCAAGGGAGACCAGTGAATTCTGTAGGAAGGGCAGGAATAGATTATTATAATTCTCTGGGCTACGTTCCCTATGACGTGGGAATTAATGAAAATGCCGCAAGAACATTGGAGTATGCGTATGCAGATTTCAGCATTGGTCAGTTGGCTAAAAAAATGGGCCAATTCTCATTAGCAGCCCAATACTTTAAAAAAGCACTTAATTATAAAAACCTATTGGATCCAGAGACCAACTGGATGCGTGGAAAAAATGAGGATGGTACTTTTCAAAGTCCATTTAATCCCCTTAAATGGGGAGACGCTTTTACCGAAGGGAATAGCCTTCACTATACCTGGTCTGTATTTCATGACATAGCAGGTTTGGCTAGCGATATGGGAGGGCTTTCTGTTTTTGAGTCTAAATTAGATGAGGTTTTTGACATGCCACCACTTTTTGACAGTTCTTATTATGGCTTCACCATTCATGAGATTAGGGAAATGCAAATTGCTAATATGGGCAATTATGCCCATGGCAACCAACCCATTCAACACATGATATACCTCTATAATTATGCAGGAAAACCTTGGAAGACACAGTTAAAGATAAGAGAGGTGCTCACCTCTTTATACACCCCAGATCCAGATGGTTATTGTGGCGATGAAGACAATGGACAAACCTCTGCTTGGTATGTTTTTTCTGCGATGGGATTTTATCCTGTAGCGCCTGTAACTGGGGAATATGTTTTGGGAAGTCCGCTTTTTGACGAGGTATCACTAAAGCTTCAAAACGGAAATACTTTTAACATAATTGCAGAAAACCAAAGTGATCAGGCCCCTTATATTCAGCAGGCTACTTTAAATAATGAGCTTTGGAATGCTTCTTATTTAAAGACAGACCTTTTGCAACAAGGGGGAACCTTACTTTTTAAGATGGGAGAAATACCCAATAAAGAAAGGGCATCAAAAGCAAGCGCTTTTCCTTATTCTATGAGTACTCACGAAATAAAACCATAAACATGCGTAATTTTATTTGTGCCTTTTTCATATTCCACTTAGCTGCTGCACAAGAAGCTGAATCACTGGTTTCTTTTGTAAATCCTTTTATTGGAAGCTCAAATTTTGGCACTACAAATCCAGGGCCTATTGCCCCTAGAGGGATGGTAAGTGTGAGCCCCTTCAATGTGGCTGGAATTCAAAATTTTCCTATGGAAAAAGACAGCCGTTGGCTTTCTACGCCCTATGTAAACGAAAATAAATTTTTAACTGGTTTTAGCCATGTTAATTTATCTGGTGTTGGCTGTCCAGAACTGGGTGTAATTATTGCAATGCCAACAGCAGGCGCTTTAGAAACGAGTCCATCTGAATACGGTACTACTTATAGCAACGAAAAAGCTTCCGTGGGATATTATGAGAATGAGCTGGACCGATATGGGATTAAGGTAGCCACTACAGCAAGCACAAGAGTAGGAGTGAGTCGCTATACCTTTCCAGCTGGTCAGGCCAATATTTTATTAAACCTAGGCTTGGGTCTGACTAATGAGCAGGGGGCTAGTTTAAAAAGAGTGTCTGATACTGAAATTGAAGGGATGAGACAAGTAGGCAGTTTTTGCTACTACAAACCAGAAGAAGCTTATCCTGTCTATTTTGTGGCAAGGGTTTCTAAGCCTACCCAAGTACAAGGGTTTTGGAAAAGACCCACTAAATACCATGGAGAAGAAGCGCAGTGGATGGGATACAATGGCAAAACCAGACTAATGAAAGGTTTCAGGCAAACAGTTGTTGGAGACAGTATTGGCGCTTATTTTACTTACCAGTTTGAAAAGCCCACCGAAGTGGTCTTGCAAATTGGGGTATCTTATGTAAGCATTGAAAATGCCCGAGCCAACTTAATATCAGAGGTAGGTGGGCAATCTTTTGATCAAATTAGGGCAAATACCACGGCACTTTGGGAAGAGGTACTTTCTGTGGTTCGTGTAAAAGGAGGAAAACCAAATGCAAAAGAAATTTTTTATACGGCTTTGTACCACACACAAATTCACCCCAATGTGCTTAATGATGTAGACGGTTCTTACCCTGCTATGGGTTCAAGAGAAACTTTGAGTACCAAAGACACCAGATATACGGTGTTTTCTTTGTGGGATACCCATAGAAATTTACACCCATTAATGAGTCTGCTTTATCCCCAACAACAGTCCAATATGGTGAAAAGTATGTTGGAGATTTATAAGGAGAGTGGCTGGCTCCCCAAATGGGAATTAAACGCCACTGAAACCACCACAATGGTAGGAGACCCAGCTGGTATTGTTATTGCAGATACTTATCACAGGGGAATTCGTGATTTTGACGTTGCCTTGGGATTAGAAGCTATGAAAAAAAGTGCTAGTCAGATTTATAACAATCCTTTACGCCCTGAATTAGGCACTTATATTGAAAAGGGCTATTTAGGAGCAGAGCTATATGAAAGTGGTTCTGTGTCTATTGTTCAGGAGTACAACCTAGCAGACTTTGCTATTGCAGCCTTGTCCAAAACTTTGGGCGATACCGAATCTCATGCGCTTTTTCTTGAAAGATCTAAGTCTTATAGAAAATTATTCGATCCATCATATAATTTACTTAGGCCAAAAAATTCAGATGGATCTTGGCTCCGTCCGTTTAATCCAGATACAGGGGCTAATTTTGTAAAAAACCCTGGTTATATTGAAGGAAATGCATGGCAATACACCTTTATGGTGCCTCACGATATTAAAGGGCTCATTGATTTAATGGGTGGAGGGCAGTCTTTTGTGCGTCAATTAGATAAAGTTTTTAACAACAATCAGTTTGACATGGCCAATGAGCCAGATATTGCCTATCCTTTTCTCTACAATTTTGTGAAAGGAGTAGAATGGAAAACCCAAAAGCGGGTAAGGGAGCTGTTAGACACCTACTTTAAAAACAGTCCAGACGGCCTTCCTGGTAATGACGACACAGGCACTATGAGTGCTTGGGCAGTATTTTCCATGATGGGATTGTATCCTGTAACACCATCTTTGCCGGTTTATGCAGTTACTTCACCAAGTTTTAGCGAAATAGAAATTCGCTTAGATCCCAGATACTATCCAAATGAAACGCTTACCATTCGCTCTAATATGCCTGAAGACAATACTTTTATAGATAGTGTGTCATTGGATGGAAGTTCTTTAAGCCGCTTTTTTATCTCCCATGAAGATCTGGTAAACAGCAAAGAGTTGATTTTTCTTTTAAAAGCCATCAACTCAAAATAGTTTTTTACAGGATCAAAGTGTTGTTTGTGTCCTTATTTTTGTAGTTGGTCGAAAAACATTATTTTTATAGCAACTTGCTTTTTTTTGCCGTTTTACGTCGTTATATCTTTAAATAAGCGCGTTTGCCGCTATTTTTTTTTCGAAAACGTTTGAGTTTTTCTGTTTTTTGCCGTTTAATTGTTGTTATATGTCGAATTTTTTTTTGAAATTCGTACAATAGTGACATATTTACTATGCTAACCAAGTGTTAATTTAAAACACTAATAAGTAACTAACTAAACTAAATTAGTATGAACAGAAAAATTCATTATTTATTAATGTTCTTTGCCGTACTCTGTATGAACAGCATGTATGGACAGAACAAAACCATTTCCGGTACGGTAACCGAGTCGGAATCTGGTGTCCCATTACCGGGTGTAAATGTGGTAGAAAAAGGAACCAATAATGGTACTTCTACAGATTTTGACGGTAATTTTACCATTTCAGTGAGCGGCAGTAATGCCATTCTAGTATTCACCTCTTTAGGATATACAACCAAAGAAGTGCCTGCAGGAAACCAATCTACTCTGAATGTTTCTATGAGTGAAGACGCAGAGCAACTTGGAGAAGTAGTTGTAACCGCTTTGGGTGTAAAAAGAAACACTAAAGCCTTGGGTTACTCTGTAACACAAGTTAAGGGTGAAGAAATGAACACAGTAAAGCAAACTAATGCAATCAATGCACTTCAAGGAAAGATTGCTGGGGTTCAAATCTCAGGTAATGCTGCCGGAGCTAAAGGATCTACCCGTGTTATTATAAGGGGTAATAGTTCTTTAACTGGTAATAACCAACCACTTTATGTGATAGACGGTATTACAATTAATAATTCAAACCTTGGTTCCGCTGGAGTTTGGGGTGGAGCCGATTCCGGTGATGGAATTTCAGCATTAAACCCAGATGAAGTTGAGTCTATCTCTGTATTAAAAGGGGGTGCTGCTGCAGCCTTATATGGTTCAAGAGCCTCTAATGGGGTAATTATCATTACCACTAAGACTGGAGCTGGATCAGATGGAATGTCAGTAGATATTAGTAGTTCTATTCAGTTTGATGATATTAACAATGATCCTTATGATCCTCAGACAACATATGGGCAGGGTAGAGATTTTTCTACTACCTCTGACAACTTAGACACCTATGCCAACTGGGGACCAAAATTAAATGGTTCTTCTGTAGAACAATGGGATGGTGTTTCTAGACCATATACTTACAAAGGCAATAATTTAAAGAAATTTTATGATGGTGGTCAGACATTTATCAATACTGTAGCCATTTCTTCTGCAACAGAGAAGTCTAATGTACGTGTATCTTATTCTAACTTAGACAACACTGATATAATACCCAATTCTACTTTAAATAGAAACACACTAGGTATTAATGCTTCTCAGAAATTTAGAAACTTTGTAGCAGACATTAATATTAAATATATTCAAGATGACGCTGTTGGAGCGCCTAGATTGTCTGATTCACCTGGTAACGCCAACTTTGGAATTCGCTTGTTTGCACCAAATATTGATGTGAACGATATGCTAGGAGCTGGTGGTCTTGGAACCAATGAAGACGGTTCTGAATTTAGAACTTCAGACAATACATATTCTCAAAACCCTTGGTTTGCAGCCTATCAGTTTATTAATAATTCTGTAAAAGAGCGTGTTATTGCTTCTGCTAATTTAAGATGGAATATGACAGACTTTTTATATTTATCAGGACGTTTTGGTCAAGATAGATTTGATTATAGTAGAAGAGATATTACGCCTTATGGAACAGCTTTTTCTCCTTTGGGAGGAATGAGTGAGTATAAACTCACCAATGTTCAAAGAGATGCAGATTTATTCTTGGGAACAGACAATTTAAAAATTCAAGAGGACTTATCTGTTACTGCTTTTGTAGGTGTAGGTAAAAATTACCAGAATGCTGAGTCAGTAACGGCTAGTGGAGGTAATTTTATTGTACCTTATTTATATACTGTAGGTAACACACAAAACCAATCTGCTGGTTATGGTTTTAATGAAAAACAAATTAATTCAGCCTACGGATCTGCTGAATTTGGATATAAAGACGCTATGTTCTTAACTCTTACAGCAAGAAATGACTGGTTCTCTACTTTATCTTTACCAGGAAAAGAAGCGCCTAACAATGATTTGTATACTTCTGCAAGTTTTTCATTAGTGCTTTCAGATATGTTTAAATTACCAGAGGTAATATCTTTTGCTAAACTAAGAGCAGGTTATTCTCAAGTAGCTGGTGGAGCAGACGGGCCTTACTCATTGAATTTAACCTACGGAATTTATGGACAAGGACACCAAGGTGCTTCATTGGGAACCATTTCTAATGGATCCATTCCAAATCCAAACATTACACCATTTGAAAAAAATGAAATTGAACTTGGTTTTGATTTGAGAATGTTCGATAACAGGGCTTCTATAGATTTCACTTATTACGACAACGCAACAGTAGGAGACATTGTTGGAGTTAGTGCTTCACCAACTTCTGGATATGGCAGTGCTTTGGCCAACCTTGGAGAGGTATCTAATACAGGTTATGAAATACTTTTAAGTGGTTCCCCTATTAGAACTGATAATTTTGCTTGGGACATTACTTTAAATTATTCTTATAACGATTCAAAAATTGTTTCTACCAATGATGAAAATACGAACATCACAATGGACGAGCCTCGTTCAAGAAATTTGAACGTCACTCATATAGTTGGAGAGACTTATGGAGCACTTTACGGTACTTCTTATAACAGAGATGCTCAAGGAAGAATTATTCACGACCTTGATCCAGACGGAACGCCAATACCACAAGTAGGCGCCAGAAAAATATTAGGTTTCGGAGTTTCTCCAACTTCTATTGGTATTAGCAATAACTTCCGTTATAAGAACTTTAATATGAGTGTATTAGTAGAGGGTAAATACGGAGGGCAAATGTACTCAGGTACAAATGCAATGTCTAAGTATTTTGGCGCTCACAAAGCCACTATAGATGCAGATGGACGTGAAAATGGATTCACCGTATCAGGTGTAGATGCCAGTGGCGCTGCTTTTACAAAGACTATTGCTCCAGATAGGATTGAAGATTACTGGAGACGTACCTATGAAATTGCAGAGGAATCTGTGTACGATGCTGATTATTTGAGATTGAGACAAATGAGTATTGGATACAACGTTCCAAGAGCTATGTTAGAAAATACCTTTATTAAAAATGCCTCTATTTCATTGATAGGAAGAAACTTATTTTTCTTATCTAATAGTGTAGAAAATGTAGATCCAGAATCTGGTTACAATGTGAGTAATTCACAAGGATTAGAATGGTTTGGTATGCCCATTCCAAGAACTATAGGTATGAATGTAAACCTTAAATTTTAATTAAGATGAAAAAATTATTATCGATTGTATTGATTTCATCTCTCTTTCTTGCTTCATGCGATTTTGACAAGGATTTCGAAGAGATGAATATAGATCCTACAAAGGCGGCACAATTAGATGTGAATAATAAGCTGGCCTCTGTGTTCCTAAGAACCTCAGGGGAACGTTATGAAAACTGGAGGGCTAGTTTTATTTATTCTTCTCAGATTGTACAGCATATGTCTTCTACAGCCACCTATTGGACTGGAAATTTCTATACTAGAAATGAAGGTTATGCTACCTCTCTTTTTGACAGGGCATATCCCCAACAAGTAAAAGAGATAGAGGACATTATTTTCCAATTAACCAATGAGGGAAATTCTGGTGATCAGATGGGTGTAGCAAGAATTTGGCGTGCCTTTATTTACCATAGAATCACTGATTTATATGGAGATATTCCTTATTCTGAAGCGGGTAAAGGTTATATAGATGGTGTGTTGAAACCAAAATACGACGCGCAGCAGGATATTTATATGGATATGCTCAAAGAGATTGAAGAAGGTGTAGCCCAACTGGGTAGTTCTTCTAGTCTTGGCGCTTCTGATTTAATTTTTCAAGGAGATATGACCAAATGGAAAAAGTTTGGAAATTCTCTCATGCTAAGATTGGCCATGCGATTGTCTAAAGCAGACGCAGCCACTGCACAAGCGTGGGCTAGTAAAGCGATTGCTGCAGGTGTAATGACTTCTAATGCAGATATTGCTTATGTTCAACATTTATTAGGTCCTGAAGGAATTAATAAAAATGGGCATGGAGAAGTTTTTATGGCAGATGGGAACCCAAGACTTTCTAAGACTTTTGTAGATTTCTTAAAAGATGACCCAAGATTACCTATTCTAGGTGCTAGAAGAAGTGATGGTAGTACTAATCCCGCAGATCTTATGGGTATGCCAAACGGATTAACTTCTGGTGCATTAGAAGCCAAATACGGGACAACTTCATCTGATTATGCAGAACCCAATCGAGGTGTAATTACGGGAGAAGACGCTCCAATGGTTTTCCAAACCTATGCAGAAGTTGAATTTATGATAGCAGAGGCCATTACAAAAGGCTGGGCTTCAGGAGATGCCAAAGCGCATTATGAAGCAGGTGTTAAAGCAGCCATGCAAATGCTTAGTATGTTATATCCTAATGCTTCGGCTGTTTCAGATGCTGAGGTTGCTACATATTTAGCTGCCAAGCCATTTGATGCTTCTAAAGCCCTTCAGATGATTGGAGAGCAATATTGGGCAGCTACATTTTTTAATGAATACGAAGCTTTCGCCAATTGGAGAAGGACAGGATTTCCTGTTTTACTACCCTTTGGTGGAGAAGCCATATATGATGGTAACGTAACCAACGGAACCATTCCTAGAAGATTAATTTATCCTGGAGGAGAAGCGAGTACTAATGCTGACAATTTTGCTGCGGCAATTGCCAGACAAGGTGCTAACGAATTCACAACCAGAGTTTGGTGGGATAAATAATCACATAATTTACGCCTTTTGTATTTCAGAAGAAATAACGTAAATTAGTTTTAAGTCCAGTTAGTTTGGCAAAGGAGGGGTAACCCTCCTTTGTCTATTAACAAAATCTACCTTTATGAAATACTACATAAAATCCACAGATATTAAAAGTGCTTTAAGGGTGCTTTTTTTGTGTTTAATGGCCGCTGCAAATGGCCAAGAAAACACAAAGCTTTTTAGTTTAATCAGTCCTGAACATTCAGGTGTTACTTTTAATAATACGCTTAAAGACAATAAAGCAGAAAACATATTATTGTATTCTAATTTTTACGGTGGTGCTGGTGTAGGTATTGGGGATTTTAATCAGGATGGATTAGATGACATTTTTTTTGCAGGGAATCAAGTGAGTGACCAATTGTATTTCAACAAAGGAGATTTTAATTTTGAAAATGTTAGTATTGCAGCAGGAATTATTCAAGACCAAGGCTGGTCTACAGGTGTAGCAGTAGCAGACATTAATGCAGATGGTTTTTTAGACATTTATGTGACTAGAGAACTGTTCGACAACAAACCTGATTTAAGGGCCAATTTACTTTATATAAACACAGGAGATGGGCATTTTAAAGAAATGGGCGCACAATACGGATTGGCAGACGACTCTAGAACAAGACACGCCAGTTTTTTAGACTACAACAAAGACGGCCTTTTAGATCTTTTTTTACTGACCCAACCACCCAATCCAGGAAGTTATTCTGCTTTTTTTGGTACGGAACTATTGCAAAAGCAATACCACATAAAACTGTATAAAAACTTAGGGAACCAACAATTTAAAGAAGTTAGTGCTGCTGCTGGAGTAGGACTCACTGGATTCCCCAATGGGGTCTGTGTATCTGATCTCAATAATGACGGATGGCAAGATATTTATGTAGCCAACGATTTTTACGCCCCAGATTTTATGTTTATAAATCAACAAGACGGCACATTTAAAAATGAAGCCAATACCCGCTTAGGACAAATGTCCTTTTATGCCATGGGGGTAGACATTGCAGATTTAGACAATGATGGTCACCAAGATATTTTCACTTTAGATATGGTGGCAGAAGACAATTTTAGACTCAAGTCCAATATGAGTGGGATGAATCCAGCTTCTTTTTGGAAAGTAGTCAATGACGGGGGACATTACCAATACATGTACAACGCCCTTCAGCACAACAATGGGAACGGGTCTTTTAGCAATATTTCTCAATACACCGGTATGGCTGCCACAGATTGGAGCTGGTCTACGCTACTAGCAGATTTTGACAACGACGGCCATAAAGATGTCTATATTACCAACGGCCTTTTATACGATATTAGAAACACCGACGCAGACAAGCAAGTGGCTCAATACGTATCAGATTTTGCTAATGATTGGGTGGCAAAACATCCAAATGCAGGAGATGTAAAGTTATTCGATATTCTAGACATTGATAAAACCATAGCACTTTTGCCTTCTGTTCCACTTAAAAATTATGCCTATAAAAACAATGGATCCATGCAATTCTCCAAAGTTTCTGAAGATTGGGGTCTAGATCACGCATCCTTTTCCAACGGTGCTGCCTATGCAGATTTTGACCTAGATGGAGATTTGGATCTTGTGGTAAGCAATATAAATGCACCAGCATTTTTGTATAGAAACAATACGGACAAAAACACCAAAAGCAATTATTTAAGGCTCGAATTAAAAGACCCTCAGCACAAAAGTGTCATGGGAACACGGGTCACTATTTATAGCAATGGAAAGTCACAAATGTCAGAAGCTACAAATTCCCGAGGGATTTATTCTACTTCTGAAAGCCAACTTCATTTTGGTTTAGGAGCTAATACTGTAGATAGTTTGGTGGTTGTTTGGCCAAATAACAAGCGTCATATTTTAAAAAATGTGGCTGTCAATATGACCTTATCGCTCAGTCCAGAAAATGCCACAGATCTGGCCGAAATTACAAATGTTCCAAGGCCTATTTTTGAAGAAGTTTCTATTAATTCCCTACAAATCACCCACAGAGAAAATAATTTTGACGACTACGAGAAGCAGGTTTTATTGCCTCATAAAATGTCACAATTTGGACCTGCTTTGGCTGTCGCCGATGTCAATTCTGATGGTCTTGAAGACCTTTATATAGGTGGAGCCTCTGGAATTCCTGCCCAAATTTTAATACAGGATAAAAAAGGCCAATTCAGCCCTTCAAATACCATTTTATTAGATAAGGAAAAGCCCTATGAAGATGTAGATGCACTTTTTGTAGACCTCAATGGAGACGCTGCGCTTGATCTCTACGTGGTAAGTGGTGGGAATGAGTACCCATCTAATGATTTTCATTATTCAGATAGGGTTTATCTCAATGATGGTCGTGGAAATTTCACCAAAGGAGCCATAATGGGACTTGCTAGAACCAGTGGCAGTGTCGTAAAGGCAGAAGATGTAGATGCAGACGGAGATATGGATTTATTTGTTGCAGGAAGGCATGTGCCCCACCAATACCCAAGCCCAGCTACCAGTATGTTACTCATTAATGAGGGGGGACAGTTGGTGAATAAAACTGAAAGTTTTGCGCCCGAATTCAAACATTTAGGTATGGTAACTGACGCATTATGGACGGATTACGACGCAGATGGTGATCCAGATTTAATGCTTAGTGGAGAATGGATGCCTTTGACTATTTTCAACAACCAAAATGGTCTACTTAGCAAAGCCACTATTCCTTCATTTGAAAATACTGCTGGGTGGTGGTTCTCATTGGCTTCTGCAGATATAGATGGAGATGGAGATCCGGATTATTTAGCCGGAAACCTAGGCCTCAATTACAAGTACAAAACTAGTCCAGAGAAGCCATTTGACGTTTATTATAACGATTTTGACGGCAACAATAAGTATGATATTGTATTAGGTTATTACAACCAAGACAAACATTTCCCATTAAGGGGCTTTTCTTGTTCTTCTGAGCAAGTGCCCATTTTAAAAAGCACTTTTAAAAAGTACGATGTTTTTGCTTCGCTCCAAATAGAAGAAGTGTATGGAGAAGAAAATTTAAAACAGTCCCTTCATTATGAAACCCAAACTTTTGCCTCTCATTTTATTGAAAATTTAGGCAATGGACAATTTGCCTTGAGTCCTTTACCTTATCAGGCGCAATTGTCTAGTATAAATGCTTTTCATATTGAAGATTTTAATGCAGACGGTCAGCAAGACATATTGGCTGTAGGTAATTTGTTTGTATCTGAAATTGAAACACCAAGAAATGACGCAGGTGTTGGTTTGTTTTTACAAGGAAAAAGCGGAAATAATTTACAAAGTATTCCAGTCGCCGATAGTGGTTTTTACACCCCGCTTGACGCAAAAAAAATGGCTAAAATTAATATTGGTGGAATAGCACATATATTGGTAGCGAATAACAATGACCGCTTGCAGTTATTTAAAATAAACAGCACAGACATATTAAAATAGCTAAGGTTTTTTATAATTCATACAAGCAAAGATATTGAATTTTCGAATGGCTTTGCCTTGTTTGTTTCTCAGAATGATAGGGGCTAAGATCTGAATGTCTTTAAAATACGGAATTACTTTTGCAGGGATTTTTTCTGGAGCGGCTTCATTTTTAAATCGGGTGTCTGAATCTATAAGAATGGCATTTTGTCCTTCTAAAAAGCCAAGATCAGGATCTAGTATCCCAAACTGCAAGCCATTTTCTCCTATTACATTGGTGCTGTAAGTGGGTGCATCTTGATAAAACCGCAGTACTGCTGCGGTTTTATAATTGTCTGTAGAGAAGAAAAAGTGGTCTGGATAGTTGGTTCTCAGTTCACTCACTTCTTCAGAGAGGGCTTCCCAGCCCCACCAAGTGTCGTCTGAGCGAATGGGAACTATATAAGTGGTTAATTCAACAAGTATCAATAAGTGTATGACTATTGAGATAATGATTTGTGAACGAATCCATTTGCGTTTAAAGAAATAGGCGAGTAGGATAAATCCTGAGATATAGCTTGGGACCAACCAATTAATTTTAATCCAATAAAAGGGAGATAATAATAAAAATCCTAAAAATGTAGGGAGGAAAAAAGCTCCTAAAAACAAGGTTTTATCTGAGGGGAGTTTCCAGCTAATAATAATTCTCTTTATGTATTTGTAACAGAGAATGACTAAAGTTAAGAATGCTGCAGGAAACACTAAAGCCATTTGGGTAGCTATAAAACCGCCCAATAGTTTGGGTTTAAAACCAAAATCACTCACTGAATTGGATCTTCCGGTAGATTGAAAGGCAAATGAGACAAAGTCGTTCTGGGCATTCCAATAATAAACTGGGTAGGCTACTGCGCAACATACAATTAAACTGAGCCATGGGCCTGCTTGTAATAGTTTCTTTCTTTGGGTGGGGGAGAGGATCAAAAAGAGCATCAGCCCGAAGGGCAACAATACTGCTGTGTACTTGCTGTTAAATGCGAGTCCCATCCATAGACCGGCCAATAGCCAATGAATTGATTTGGATTTAAATAGGGCTTTTTCTAAACTCCACAGACTTAAACTCCAAAAGAGGACCAAGGGTACATCTGGAGTGGAATTTAAGCTGAGCATACTCCACAATATTGAGCTGCTGGCTAGTAACATGGCTACCCAGTGTTTTGCGGGAGATAGAAAATTCTTTGACAAGCTGTAAAACACCCAGATGGAGAGTGAGCTCACTGTGAAGTCTGTCATTTTCACTACCGCTACAGTACTGCCAAAAAGGTCTGTAGCAAATCTAAGGAGATAACCGATCATCCCGGGATGGTCAAAATAAGACCAATCTAAGTGCTGACCATAGAAATAGTAATAGGCGTCTTGTGGCATAAGCCCCATAAAAGGGAGTATCGCCAATCTGAGTAACTGAAAAGATACTATTAAACTCAGGATGGGATAGGCGCTTAGTAGCCTGCGAATGCGTTCTGTCAAATTTTTGGTTTTTTCCAAAGATATTAATTTATACCCATGTGACTTGGGTTACTTTTTAAATCTAGGTATTTCTTTATTTTTGCTTTTAACAAATACAATTGCATATGGCCAGTTTTTCAGATTTAATTAATAAGGATAAGCCTGTTTTAATAGATTTTTTTGCCACCTGGTGTGGTCCCTGTAAGGCTATGGGTCCTATTTTAGAAGATTTAAAACAACAGATGGGAGACCAAGTGGCTGTTGTGAAAATAGATGTAGATAAAAATCCAGGGGTAGCATCAAAATATCAGGTAAAGGGTGTGCCTACCCTTATGATTTTTAAATCTGGCGTGCAGCTTTGGCGGCAATCTGGGGTGTCTTCTGCCCATGATTTAAAAGCAATTCTAAGCCAATACCTGTAGTTTTAACCCCTAAAATTATTCCCTTACAATGGTTCTAAAGGTGAGATTTATCCTTGGGTCATGTGCTTTTTTGGTAGGGGGTAAACGGTGCAACCAGTGACTTTGTGTGCTGCCTTTCATGACCAGAAGGCTTCCGTGGGCAAGGTGCAAGTTTACGACTGTTTTGTCTTCTTTGTGTTTAAAAGCGAATTTGCGCTCAGCGCCAAAACTAACCGAAGCAATAGCGCCATTTTTCTTGAGGTCTTTTTCTCCATCACTGTGCCAGCCCATTCCTTCACTTCCGTTGTGGTACAAATTTAAAAGACAGGCATTATAAGTTTCACCTGAAGCTTTTTCTACCGCATCTTTTATCTTCAAAAGTAATGGGGTCCAAACCAAAGCTGTTTTGGTTATCTTGGAATAGGTATAAGAATATTCTTTTTCTGCATACCAAGCCACCTCCCTTTTGGTGGTGATTAATTTTCCAAACATGAGGGCCTGATCTGGCGCCCATGCAACCTCATGGAGCAGTGCTTCGTAATAGTTAGTAGATTCTTTTTCGCTAAAAATAGTTCCGTGGTACTCCACCACTCCGTCTTTGGGCAGCCAGTTATAATTAGGCTCTGTTTGTGAGCTGAATAAATCCATAGAGGGGTAAAAATTAGTGCCAAAGATAAGACAAACACTTTATAGTTTTAGGCATTCTGGGGCTATAGAAATCTATAAAAGAACAGGTTCATTAAGTAAACTACAGAAGGCTATGGGACATAGTTCTTTAGCAGTTAGTTTAACCTACCTAAGAGGGTTAGAAGTTAGTGAGTTGGAGGAGGGGGATATGCCTGTTATACTAAAAAACCCTCCACAAAGGGAGGGTTAATTTCTGTAAAACATAGATTTTATGTTTATAATTAGCTTTCTTATTGAGCTGCTATTTCCATATTCAAACCTGCAGTATCAAAATAACACAACAGCATAACTATTTTACCATTCTCCCATTTGTAATTAAAATTTGCTGCATTTGAGTACCGAACACCTGTTTTATTTCCTGTTCCCATCCAAGTGAACCATTCATTAGTCCAAACATCTTTGCCGTACTTGGTGTGGGCTGTTATATTTGGAAGTTGAATATCATTGAAAATACTATGATGCCCTTTAAAACCAGCTATTAGAGTTTGCTTGTCCATTTTAGAATTGTTTAAATACACAACAGCATCATCAGCAAATAATTCATTCCATAAACTAAAATCATTTTCAACATAAGTTTGATTAAGCTTTTTAACATTTAAGGTTAACTCATCGGAATCTTTTACAGTAGCGACCGTCTTTTGAGCAAAGATTAAAGATGCTGAAAATAGTAAAGTTATTAACACTAATTTTTTCATTTTAATTGATTTATGATTTATAATGTAACTAAAATATAATATTTAATTCATAATTGCAATGTAATTTTGTAAAGGATTCTGTAGAAAACTACAAAAGGCTTTATGGCACTCTTCTTTAGCTGTCTGTCAGTCTAACCTATCTAAGAGGACTTGAAGTAAGTGAGTTGGAGGAATGTGATATGCCTATGGTTTAGTTATCCTATCTAATATTGATTAGGGCTTTAATCTCCGCCCCAACTATCTTGAAAAAAGATGCCTACTCCTAATTCTGCCCACATATAAAGAAAAAACAAAATAATTAGAATGATTAAGATGTATTTTTTCATTTAAAAAGTTTAAAAAATTGACATAGTTCTTAGCAGTTAGTCTTACCTGTCTTCGCGGACTTGAAGTAAGTGAATTGGAGGAAAGTGATATGCCTATGGTTTAGTGTTTTCTAATGAATTTTATAATTAGAATTATTGGGAAAATTACACCCATAAGAAAAGAGGGTATCATTGTAAGTTCCCAATAAACTCCTAATAGAACATTATCAACCTTTAATACATACATAGCGTATAAAAACCCAATGTTTATCCAAGGCAATATAGAAAATATCAATAATTTCTTTAAAGTCATATCTAAAGGTAACAATTATAACGACTAAGTAAACTTCAGAAAGCTAAGGACACTCTTCTTTAGCTGTCAGCTTAACCTATTTAAGAGGTTTAGAGGTTAGTGAATAGGAGGAGGGGGATATGCCTGTTATTTAAAAGAAAAAGCCTGTCATAATTAACAGGCTTTTAATAATTATGGTCTATAATATTTTATTCCTGCTCGCTTGACCTATCATATACTATTAACTCTTTAACTTTTCCATCAACAAAGTTAACGTCTACTATATGATGGCTTGTAACACTGTTTCCGTCTATAGACTGAACGACATCTACACCAGTTGTTAGCCAAGTTTGATTTTTTCCATCATTAGCTTGAACAGTGTTTGCAACCATAAAATTCACTTTCCAAGAGGGATTATTTGCATTAAACCAAATGTCTAATTGCTCTTTATGAGAATCACTCCCATTTATTAAAGCACCATTAGCAGCTCTAACGACTATATTATCCATATCTATTTCTGATATTTTACTTAAATCTCTGTCATTATGGGCTTGGATATATTCTAAATAAATATCTGTCATTGCCGAATTTCCAGCTATTATTTTTAGCTTTTCTCCCTCATCATTAAATTCATATCCAATAACAGTTGGCTCACTGGATTGTTCTGATTGTTTTTCTTTAGGTGCTTGACAAGAAATTAAACTAACAGCAAGTAAAGAGAATAATAATTTTTTCATTTTAGATAAATTTGATTAGTTTATTAATTAGGTAGTTCAGACGCATTGAAATAATATTGTTCATTAACAATTTTACCATCACTATTTACAACTATTTGAGAATGATGAACCGCTTCTTTGGTCTTTCCAGATTTTTTGTTTTTTACAGTAACATTCCACCAAGAAATTATAGTTGATGTATCATCTCCTTCGTATTTAAGTAAATCTGGATAACCTCTTTCTCTTACCCTTAAAATCGCATAAGTTTTATAAAATTCTTTTAAATTATTAATCTCTTCTTCAACAGAAACAGAAGAATCTATACCTGAATTCATTACATCAGATATTTTAGCATCCTCTGCGTATAAATCTTTCATAGAAGCTAAATCACCCATTTCTAAATAAGCATATAATAATCTTGCTTTAGATATCATAGGATGGTCTTTATATATTTCACCATTCTTAGATGTACCCCAAGCATCGTAAGCTTTTTTCCATTTTAATTGACTATCTGAAACGCTTAATCCACTTATTTTTCCTTCTTTGTCAAAAAAGAAAATTGAGTTTCTTGGAATTTCAAGTTTATAACCTGTGTTTTTATCAAATCCTTTTAAAACTTGATAAGCGTATACATTTACTCCATCTTTTCCAAATTCTAAAGCATCAGAATATGACGTTCCTCTATTAGTAACACTAAAGCCTATAACATTTTTTGCAAGATATCCCGAGCGAGCAATTAAATTTTCAATTGTTAAAGGCTTAGGCATCATAGCATTCATTTGCCACCATTTAAAGTCATCAGAAACTAATGCTTTTAATTCTTCTTGACTACCATCAACAAAAGCTTTAGTGAAACTTTCAACGGTATTTATGGCAGGATGTTTATCGTATATTTTACCATTTGAATTTTTCTTTTGAGAAAAAGTAGAATTAGTAAATACTACCGCTATAAGAAATAATAATTTTTTCATTTTGTGTTTTTTTTAATTAGTTATTGAATAAATATATAAAATATATAATTGCAATACAAGATTATTATTAATTTTATTAGTAAACTACAAAAGGCTATTGGACATAGTTTTTTAGTCGTTAGTTTAACCTATCTAAGAGGACTTGAGGTTAGTGATTTGGAGGAGGAAGATATGCCTATGGTTTAGGCTTAGCAATAAACTGTTTTATAACTCCAATTAACATCAACAATAAGGATGGCCAAAAGGTAAACATTGCCATAATCCCAAATAATATTGGATTTGGATCTTCTAATATTCCTATTTTTGCAAAAAGCATAACTAACAATAAAGGACTTGAACCTACAATAAAAATTATGACACCAATTCGAGTAAGTTTATGCAGTTTTTTCATAATGGTAAATTACTGAATTAAAAGAAGAAGAGATGCCTATAATTTAGTTTTCCGATATCTATTGAGAGTATAGAAATCTATAAAGGAACTGGTTCTCTAAGTAAGCTGCAAAAGGCAATGGGTCATTCTTCTTTAGCTGTTAGTTTAACCTATTTAAGAGGTTTAGAAGTAAGTGAATTGGAGGAAAGTGATATGCCTATGGTTTAGGTCTATTTTCCATTTTGTATCGTTCATAACCCTTTCTTGCAACCAATCCGAAGAATGCTCCTATAATAGATGGGACGGTTAAAAATAAATAGAAAATAAATTCAAACGGGAACATATTATGTGATGTACTGTCATAAAACATTTCTAATATTGAGGCTGTAGGAAACGCTAACATAATTGAAAGTCCTATTATTGCAAAATTCATTTTACTATATAGTTTGACAATAAACCCTGATATAAATAAGAATAATAAACTATATGAAGAAAAACCTTCAATTCCAGTTCTTAGAATGGGAAATAAAGGAGAGTCGTAATGTTTTACACCTTCATTAATAAAAATTGGAATTATAATAGAAAATATCCCTAAGACTGACGCAATAAAGATTACTGTTATATTTCTCATTAGAAGTTTTAATTTTTTCTAAGGTAACTCTAATTGACCCAACAAAAATTTTAAACACAATAAAGGTTATGATTATTAATAACCATCTTCATTAATTAGCGATAAAATATTCTTTAGCAGTTAGTTTGACGTATCTAATAGGTTTAGAAGTGAGTGAGTTAGAGGAAGAAGATATGCCTATGACGTAATAAACCCTCCGAATTGGAGGGTTAAAAATCTATAAAAAAATTATTTCAATGTTCTACCTTCTTCAATTCTTGCATTATTATAATGTCTTATATTTTGAACAAGGTAATTTCTGATATATTCAACATCCCCTCGATTCTTCAAATATTTAATCCAAGCATTTGTTTGTTGAATTTTAGCTCTTACTATTTCTATTTCCCGCCAACTTGAGCCACCAAGAGTTACCCAGTGAGTTGCTCCACCATAGCCATTTATTGTGTGTGCTCCAAATGCAATTCTTCGCTCACCAATCTCATTTTTCAATTCGGCTATAAGTATTCTAAAAGCATTTAGATATTTTTCAGGTTCCTTAATTTTTAAATCCCAATTTTGAGAAAAATTATGATTTTGGTTATTTGGAGATAACACTTCAACGGTTACAGAGGCAGAAGAACGGTTGGTTCTGGATTTATGGGATAATCTTGACCAAAAAGCAGCGCCTTGATATTCTTTCCTTTCCCCGTCTAATACACCGAAATTATTAGCATCACCATAACTGATTACCCTATGTGATGATTCATCAATACCCATCCTAATCCATTGCAAAACAATACCACTTCCATCATTATATCTAACGGTTCCATAAAAGTCATCCATTAAATCTAATACAGCTCCTCTATTAGGACCATCAACAGAAATTTCAGTTACACGATTCAACCTTTGAGCAATAGTAGAATAAGTAAATACTAACGCTATTATTAATAATAATTTTTTCATTTTGAGTTTGTTTTTTAGGTTAAGTTTACATTTAATTTGATGTGAAATGAAGCCCTCAATAAGGAAGGCTTCAACCACCAATTAACGAAAGAGACCTCTCTCTTCCATTTTTTTATTTAATTATCAATTCTAAATACTTTTCTGTATAAATGATTTTCATCAAAAACCTTTCCTAAATCACTACTCCAAAATTCATTCATTAATTTATTATATTCTTCACTTATATTATGAGTAATTTCATAGTGTTTATCGCTTGTATAAGAACTGATTTGAAAGTATTGATAAATTTTAGCTTCATCATTTGCCTTTACTTTGTATATTTTATAAAAGTTCTTTCCGAAACCAGCATTTTCAATTAACAGATTTATCTCTTTGTTGAATTTCATAAATTCAGATTCCATATTTTGGGGGATATCAAAAAAGTGAACACTTAATCGTTCTTGATTTTGCGAAAAGACAGAAGTAGTGTATACTAATGCTAATAACATTAATAATTTTTTCATTTTTTTTCTTTTTTTATTAATTGAATTTTTCAACCAAAACTCTTGTCCAAGTTCTTGTAAATTCCTCTTTAATGGTTTCTTTAAAAAACTTTTCAAATGCAGCTTTTTCCATATTAGATTTAGGACCAAAGTCCATAGCGTCTTTTAAATCCTTTGAAGTACTGTAAACATAAATATTCTCTCCATTATCAGCGCCGTGAACAATCTGACCCATACTTACAAATCCATCTAATTTTAAAGTTTGCATTAGTTGACCAAAAGCTTCTGAAAAACTATTAACATCTTTAACTTTAAAAATCCAAGCTTGACCAACTGGATGATTATCTACATTTAAATTATAATTTAAAATTCCTTTACCTGTTGAAGCATAAACATCTGAAACGTGATTTATAAGTCTCGCTCCATATAAACTCCACTCTGTACCTGTTAAGCTTGACCTATAATCTGCAAGAGATTTAGAGTTATCTGAACTTATGCTTATAATATGGGTAGCTTTCATTGAAGAACCTTTTAAAGGGATTCTTGAAAGAGATACACTGACATTTTCAGGAATATCTTGGTTTGAATAATAATCTATTATGATTTCTTCAGCTTGACTCCTTTGATTTAAGGGTATTTCAAAAAAAACATCATACCAGTAAAGTTCTTGAGAGAACACAGAAGTAGTAAATACTATCGTAGCTAATAATAATAATTTTTTCATTTTGTAATTATTTTAATTGATTATCAATTAAAAATATTAAAAATATAATTGCAATACAAGATTGTTGATGATTTTAACAGTAAACTACAAAAGGCAATGGGACACTCTTCTTTAGCTGTTAGTTTGACCTATCTAAGAGGACTTGAAGTAAGTGAATTGGAAGAAAGGGGTCAAGTGGCGCGACCAAATAGATTTAGGGTTTATCCTAAATATTAAACGCTCAAGTCAGATGTGTACTGAGATGAGCGTTTTAGCGGATATTATGCTTTTCGTGACCTCGACAGGATTAATATTAGTATATTTATATCTGTCTCTTATACACATCTCCGAGCCCACGAGACCTCTCTACATCT